>Ga0208300_100069_pt1 | contig 120876 bp, 105 predicted proteins | sample 23_taG_FD_184096 | JGI IMG/M metagenome (GOLD analysis project Ga0208300, IMG submission 184096) | Marine viral communities from Cariaco Basin, Caribbean Sea - 23_WHOI_OMZ (SPAdes) (version 2) | ecosystem: Environmental > Aquatic > Marine > Oceanic | place: Caribbean Sea: Cariaco Basin...
TCCAAGCCAATACTGAAACCAGGAGCGTGTTGTCATTCCATTACCTTGGACTCAGGGCTGTCGCTTGTCGAATACGATTTACTATGCGACAGTGGAAAGCTGCACTCAAATGGTACAGCTCCATAGTCGACGGGGCCTGGACCGCAGGCACATGGAATTAAATTCGTGGGGATCCCTCAGACTCTGACCCCAATTTTATACGTGGGAGTTATCTTCTAGTACGTTTTGGCGCATGGATTCACATGGGCTTTGACAAACCGGTCTTCCAACCACTTTAGCTGGAACACCCACCACAGTAACGTGAGCTGGAACACTATTGAGTACAACGCTACCTGCGCCTACTTTTGAGCCTTCACCTATCTCAATATTTCCAAGGATCTTGGCGCCAGCGCCGATTAACACGCCTTGGCGAATTTTAGGGTGACGGTCGCCCGACTCATTACCGGTACCACCTAATGTAACACTCTGCAAAATAGATACGTTGTCTTCAACTACTGCAGTTTCGCCCACTACAATGCCAGTTGCGTGGTCAAACATGACGCCTTTACCTATACGCGCAGCAGGGTGAATATCTACACCAAAGCTTGCCGAGTTGCGGCTTTGTAAGAATAAAGCAAGCTGGTGACGACCGTGCACCCAGAGGTAATGCGCCATTCTATGCACCTGCACAGCATGGAAACCTTTGAAGTGAAGTAAGGGGGTAAGGTAATCGTTGACCGCCGCATCCCGCGCCTTAATCGCTAGAATGTCAGCAATAGCCGCTTCGCTGATACCAGGTTCAAGTAAGTAAGCTTCATCGAAAACTTCACGAATGGCGAGCGCAGGCATAACGTCGTCTGCCATTTTGTTCGACAGAATAAAGCTTAGCGACGATTCAAAGTTGTGATGTGCAAGAACACTGGCATGCACATAGCTAGACAGCAAAGGCTCTTTTTCAGCAACAACTTGCGCTTCTTGTTTCAGCGTAGACCAAAAATCGATGGGCGTAGTAAGTGCGGTCATGAGCATGTCCCGTTATATAAAAATGCTGTGTTCTATAAGAAAATTGAGTAAGCAATCTAACTTGTTCCTTGCTGGGCATATCTATGCTGACAAAAGGGAACGCGTAAAAGTTTACCTGAGTTTGATGTGATGCAATACCGATGTAATACCGACCAAGCGCATAATTCGATCAATTTATCGAATTAATTCGTTATAGCTAATAACCGTATCGTACATGTATACATCGTTAAAGCGCTCTGCTCTCTCGCTGCGTCTAACTGAGTGCTTCCATTGACTTAATAGAACGTTCAGAGCGCTCGTATCTTTCATTAAATAATACTTAAAATCATGATTGCACACGAACGTATAATGCCGTTGAAGTTTATCTTCACTGGGGAAAAACTGGACTGTATAAATCAACAGGCAGGTGGCATAATAGCGCGCTGCTGAATGTATAACACTATCAACTAACAGGTACCACACTATGGATGTATCTCGACTGCTAGACGAGCTAAACGACAAACAGCGTGAAGCAGTAGCAGCCCCACTATCTAACGCCCTAGTTTTAGCTGGCGCGGGCAGTGGTAAAACCCGCGTATTAGTGCATCGCATTGCGTGGTTAATGGAAGTCGAAAACATCGCCCCTTTTTCTATTTTGGCAGTGACCTTTACCAATAAAGCAGCCAAAGAAATGCGCGGCCGAATAGAGTCGTTGATGGGTCGCAGCCTGCACAATATGTGGATTGGTACCTTCCACGGGCTTGCGCATCGCTTACTACGCGCGCACCATGCAGAAGCCAACTTGCCTGAGAATTTTCAGATAATTGATTCGGACGATCAATATCGACTTATTCGCCGCATTCTGAAGGCCATGAACCTGGACGAAAAGCATTGGGCGCCTCGTCAAATTCAGTGGTACATAAATGGCAACAAAGACGAAGGCTTGCGCCCTCAGCACATTGAAACCCACGGCGATCATATTCAAAAGACCATGCGCGAAGTCTATGCGGCATATCAAGACGCTTGTGACCGTTCAGGCTTAGTAGATTTTGCTGAACTGTTGCTACGTGCACATGAACTATGGGCTAAAAACCCAGAAGTATTAGCCCACTATCAACGTCGTTTCCGTGCAGTGTTGGTAGACGAATTCCAAGATACCAACAATATCCAATATGCATGGCTTCGTATGCTGTGTAGTGGTGGTAATAATAACATTATGATTGTTGGCGACGACGATCAGTCTATTTACGGCTGGCGCGGCGCGAACGTAGATAATATTCAGCACTTCCTGAAAGACTTCAACGAGCCTACTACTATTCGCCTTGAGCAGAATTACCGCTCTACAGGAAACATTCTTAAAGCAGCGAACACGGTTATCGACAACAATACGGGCCGTTTAGGGAAAGAACTTTGGACGGAAGACGCGCAAGGCGAGCTTATTTCTGTATATGCGGGTTTCAACGAGCTAGATGAAGCGCGCTTTATTGTTTCGAAAATCAAAGATTGGCTTAATCAAGGCAACGCCCTTACTGATACCGCTATTCTTTATCGAAACAACGCCCAGTCTCGAGTACTGGAAGAAGCCTTGCTACACGAAGGGCTGGCGTATCGCATATACGGCGGTCTGCGCTTCTTCGAACGCCAAGAAATTAAGGACGCCCTTGGCTATATGCGCATGGTGAGCCACCCGCACGACGATGCAGCTTTCGAGCGTGTAGTAAACACCCCAAGTCGCGGTATTGGTGAGAAAACCTTATCTCAAGTGCGCGACACCGCGCGAATGCACAACTGTTCAATGTGGCAGGCGTGTCAGTTGCTCATTAATGAAGGTGGCTTTAAAGGCCGCGCGCTAAACGCTATGCAAAGCTTCGTGTTACTAATTACTGAGCTAGAGCAATCCACGTTAGATGAGCCCCTTGACCAACAAGCCGATAAGGCTATTCGCCAGTCTGGTCTGTACGCCATGTACCAAGCAGAGCGCGGAGAAAAGGCCCAAGCACGTCTAGAAAACTTAGAAGAATTGGTTACTGCATGTAAAACTTTTATCGTGCCTGAAGAGGCCGAAGAAATGTCGCCTCTGGCCGCCTTTCTAGCTCATGCGTCGCTGGAAGCGGGTGAAACCCAGGCGGATAAAGACCAGGATGCCGTGCAGATGATGACCATACACACCGCCAAAGGCCTTGAATTTCCACTGGTATTCTTAGCAGGTGTAGAAGAAGGCATGTTCCCTAGCCAAATGACTAACGACGAGCCAGGTCGAATGGAAGAGGAGCGCAGACTTTGCTATGTTGGTATGACCAGAGCAATGCAAAAGTTGTATATTACTTATGCAGAAAGTCGTCGACTCTATGGCCAAGATAAGTATCATACTGCTTCTCGATTTATTCGCGAAATGCCAGCAGACTGCGTTGAAGAGGTTAGGCTGAAATCGACTATTTCGCGGCCCGTGCACAACCGCTTTAGCCAAGCGACGTCGCACGCCAGTTTTGAAGAAACGGGCTTTAGTTTAGGTGAGCGAGTTGTACACCGTAAATTTGGCGAAGGGATCGTACTTAACTACGAAGGGAGTGGTGAGCACGGTCGAGTTCAAGTAAACTTCGACGAATTTGGCAGCAAATGGCTGGTACTTGCTTACGCAAAGCTGGAGAAAGCGTAACATTATTAATAGGCAAGGTAGCCTAAACCTAAGTTGAAATGTATGCAGCAACACGTGCTGATCATCGAAAATGGTGAAGGCAACCTTGAACTTATAGCGAAATTAGTACGCCGGGCTGGTCTTACCCCCGTTGGCGCAACGTCGCTGACAGAAGGCAAAGCACGGTTTTCGCAAAATATGCCGGAAACCTTTCTGTGTGCTATTGTGGCATACTCGCTTCCCGATGCACCAAAAGGCGAAGCCATCGACTTTACGGTTGAGTCTTTCATTCCCACCATTGCTACAACAGAAAGTTTAGATAGCGCTATTCGCGATAAAGTCCTAGAACGTGACGTTGTCGATTACATTCCTAAAGAAAATTCGCAGAACTACGACTACCTCAATCGTCTTATTAGCCGATTAGAAAAAAACAAGTCTACTGGCGTCGTCGTGGTAAGCACTAATCGGGTGTTGCGCTCAAAAACCGTTTCATTACTTCAGCGCCACAATTTTATTGCGTTTGAATGCCTAACGGCTACAGACGCTATGCAATGCTTGTCTGAATACAAAAACGTACGTCTTGTTATCACTGACAACACGTTACCTGATATGACAGGCACGCACTTTGTCGCCAGTTTAAGAAAAGCCTTTTCGAAAGAGCAGCTGGCAATTATGGGCGTTGCTGGAGGCAAAGGCATGTTAATGTCTGCGCACTTTATTAAGAGTGGTGCAAATGACTTCTTGCGAGTGCCCTACTGTCATGAAGAGTTCTTGTGTCGCGTGATGCAGAACGTAGAATATATTGAGAGCGTTGAAGAAATTCGCCGTGTGGCCAACACCGACTATTTAACAGGTTTGCCTAACAGGCGCCACTTCTTCTACATGGTTACTGTGCAACACCAAAACCTGTCTGAGGATCACGCTCTCGCCCTTATTGACCTAGACTTTTTCAAATCGATAAACGATACCCATGGCCATGACGCAGGTGACATTGTGCTAAAAGCCATGGCGGCCCTTATTGAGTTTTATTTTCCAGACGAAATTATCTCCCGCTTTGGTGGTGAAGAGTTTTGTATATACATGCCGTCAACACCACTAAAAGAAGCCTGTGAGCGTTTAGACGACTTCAGAAAAGTGGTGGAAGCGGAAATTATTCAGTTGCCTAAAAGCGACATTAAAGTGACCTGCAGTATTGGGGTAAGTGGCGCCCACACTCAGCGCGTAGATAAGCTACTAAGCCTTGCCGACAAGCAGCTTTATGCCGCCAAAAATAGTGGGCGCAACCAAGTGAAGTGCGAACCACCAGATGTTCCTCAGCAAGAGCAAGCTTCACTGCTTTAGCTTGTCACTCAATCCATTGCCGCTTAGCTGTCCGACGCTTAAAAATGACTTGTGCGCAAAAGCCCCTACTCCACCGCTAGCTTTCGCGCTTTACGCTGACTGCGGTAATTAACTAGCGAGTCGGCACTAAACAAGATAAGCGCAAACCACACAAAGCCGAAGGTTACCAAGCGCGACTCTTCAAGTGGTTCGCCGTACAGGTAAACCGCCAGTATGAACATAAGCGTTGGGCCAATGTACTGAAAAAAGCCCAGCGTTGAATACATAATGCGCCTTGCTGCAGCGGTAAAACAAAGTAGTGGCGCGGTAGTTACAATGCCAGCCGCTAAAATAAGGGTATTTAGTGTGGCGTCGTTATTAAATAAGTTACTGTACTCAGAGCCAAAGAAGACCCAGTAAATAATAGCGAATGGCGAGAGCATTAAAGTTTCAATGAATAGGCCGGGTAGCGAGTCTACAGCCACTTGCTTGCGCAATAAGCCATACACGCTAAAACTTCCCGCAAGCACCAGAGCAATCCACGGCACGTGGCCGTAAGAGAAAATAAGAATAGCCACGCCAATAACGGCAAGCCCAACGGCTACACGCTGTAAGTTACGCAACCTTTCACCTAAGAAAAGTCGACCTAGAAATACGTTGATAAGAGGGTTGATGTAATAGCCAAGGCTTGCATCAAGAATATGGTCGTTATTAATTGCCCAAATAAACAAGAGCCAGTTCGCTCCGAGTAACAAGCCTGCAACGAATAAAATCTGCATAACGCGCTTATTGCGAAGGGCGGCGCCCACTTTGGGCCACTGCTTTAGCGCGGCTATAAGCCCAACCAAAAGCACCGCAGACCAAACTACCCTGTGCATTAGGATTTCAGCAGCCGGCAATACCATCAACTGTTTGAAATAAACAGGTGCAACACCCCACATGCTGTAAGCGGCAATTGCACAAATAACGCCGATTTGAGCGGCACTGGCTTGCTTAGACAAGACTGACTCCAACGGAACTCGGGGGAAGAAGGCGCGTATTGTTTATCAGGTTAGGTGAATACACAACCCTTAACGCTTTCCAATGCGGCAAAGCACGTGTAACAAGCGGCATAATTAATGAAACGCAATTAACAAAAAATGAAAAAGCCCCGCTAAATGTGCTCATTCAATGGGGCCTAAGATGCGTTCGTCATGAAAAAACAAGACAAGGTTTATCGCGGGAATGGTGCTACAGCAGAAACAGTGTGCCCAAACCTAAGAATGCTACAAAGCCTACTATGTCAGTTACGGTAGTCAAAATGACCGACCCCGACAGTGCAGGGTCTATTTTCAGCTTGTCCAATATTACAGGCACAAACACGCCTGCAAGTGCGGCGGCTACAATGTTGAACAGTATGGCCAAACAGATAACCAACCCTAACATGGCATCGGTAAACCAGAAATAAGCAACAACGCCAATTACCAAGGCCCAAATCACGCCATTAACGCCGCCTACTTTAAGCTCTTTCACCATCAGCGCTCGTAAGTTGGCAGGCGTGACCTGCCCCAACGCCAAGCCGCGTACAATCAGGGTTAGCGTTTGACTACCTGCAATGCCTCCCATACTTGCCACAACCGGCATCAGTACCGCAAGGGCAACCACTTGTTGAAGGGTGCCTTCGAACAATCCAATAAACCACGAGGCTAAAAATGCGGTAAGCAAGTTAATGCCAAGCCAAAGGGCACGATTTTTTGCACTTTTCGCCACAGGCGAGAATAAATCTTCGTCCTCATCCATACCGGCCGAAGCCATCACTTGGCGTTCGTAAAACTCGTTAACCAACTCACTTGCCGAGGTTACATCTAATCGGCCGAGAAGCTTGTTGTTTTCGTCAACTACCGGCAGCGACGCAAGCCCAGAACGTTGAACAAGTAGCGACGCATTCATAGTGTCGTCTGCCCCTTGAATGGTCGTCACACTTTCTTCTGACAAGTCGAATAGCGACACGTGATCTTGCGCATTGAAGAGGTGGCTAATTTTAACTAGCGCGGAAAATTGACCTGAGCGGTTCACCAAAAAAATGCTGTCACAATGCTGAGGTATGTCACGTCTTAATAAGCGTAGCCCTTCGCGTACTTTCGCGTTCGAAGGTAACACTAACTGCTCGTGGTTAACCCAGTGCCCTATTTGGTTATCGGGGAATTGTGTCGCTTCTCTGAAGTACTTACGCTCTTTAGAATCAAGTGATTCATAGGCCATATCGACAAGCCGTTTTGGCAATGAATCGAGTAGTTCCAGTAAATCTTCTGCGTCAATATCAGCAAAAATAGACGCCCATTCGTCGTGCGGCGTATTGTCGATAAGAATTTCACGGGGGTCGCTACGCATCTCAACCAATACGTCGAGCTTACGGTCGCGAGGAATGCCTTCCCATACCGCCAAACGTTTTTCTACGGGCAACGATTCTAACAGTGATGCGATGTATACCTCGTCTTGCCCCGCAAGGGCGGCTAACAAGGTCGCCGGATCGTCACCCATACTTTCGGTAACAATCTCTTCAATTAAATCTGGTAATGGCTCTGCCATGCTACACCTCCCGTTAATACCGCTCACTTTCTTTACACAACGTAACAATAGGCATTGTGGGATGATGCAAACCTATTTGGACACTGCTATCCCAGCATATACGTACCCGTGCCAAAGGCTATATGATCACCTTTTTCGTTGTGCAATTCCATTCTACAAACCACTACTTTACTGCCCCTGCGTATAATCGTGGCTGTCGCAACAAAGCGCTCGCCTCTTCCCGGCCTTAAGTAGTCAACGCGCATATCGACCGTGCCCATGGTGGGCAATCTAACTTGAAGGTCCGCAAGGAGTTCACTTGCGGTTTGTTTGATGGTTTCTACAATTGAAACTAAACCACCGATGGTGTCTAGCATAGTCGCTGTTACACCGCCGTGTAGAATTTTTTGCATTGGATTGCCGGTCAGCGCTGGTTGCCAATCAAGGTGCAGGGAGATCTGTGTATCCAGTCCCTCTCCTTCAGTAACAAATTCCAAGCCCAGCAACTGGTTAAACGGCATAGTATCACGAAAAAGCGCAATTACATGTTTAATCATTAGTTCATGGTTTAGTGTTTCGCTGCCCTTAGCTTCGTCTTTATTAGTCGTTTTGTTATCCACTCGCTTTCCTTGATGAATTGATATTTGTAATGTGCTTATAAGCAACATTACTACCGAACGTAAGTTTGACGGAAATTCATCCAACCAATGATGTTGAATCAAAATAAATTATAAGAGCTGCTGCCCCTCTGATCAGGACTATCGCTGAATTTTAGTATAGTTTTTTAAATTGCCCCGTGAAGACGTCGCCAAAAACGCGTAAAATCCTGCGCCATGACAACTGCAATAGCTCCATCAGAATTAGCGCCAGAAACGCAACGTGTAAAAACACCAGAAACCGTCTTAAAAGATGTATTTGGTTACGATGCTTTTCGCGACGGTCAAGGCGAAGTCATTCACCAAGTATGTGAAGGTAAAGACGCCCTTGTTTTGCTTCCAACAGGTGGAGGCAAGTCGCTGTGCTATCAAATTCCTGCGTTAGTGCGCCAGGGCACCGCTATCGTTGTGTCACCGCTTATATCGCTTATGCAGGACCAAGTAGAACAGCTTAAAGCGCTGGGCGTAAAAGCTGCCTATCTTAATTCAACGCTGGAAGCAGACGAACAAGCGCGCATAAATGACGCACTGCAAGCAGGAAAGCTTGACTTGCTCTACGTGTCGCCTGAGCGTTTAATGCAGTATTATTTTCAGCAGTCGCTTGCGCATGCCGACATTGCCTTATTTGCCATTGATGAAGCGCACTGCGTTTCCCATTGGGGGCACGATTTCAGGCAGGATTATCGGGCTCTGGGGCAAATAAAATCTCGCTTCCCTTCTATTCCTGTTATTGGACTCACAGCGACTGCAGATTCGGCCACCCAAGCAGACATACTGACGCAGCTAAACCTTAACGACCCACTGGTTTATAAAGGCAGCTTCGACAGACCCAATATTCGCTACCGCGTAATGAGCAAGTACAAAGCGTTTGATCAAGTTGTTGCTTACGTAAAACAGCAAGAAGGTAGCGGCATTATTTATTGTAACAGTCGCGCGAAAGTCGACGACCTGCACGCTAAATTATTCAGACAAGGCTTTCGCTGCGCGGCCTATCACGCGGGTATGGATAACGACGAGCGAGAGCTGGTGCAGCGCCAGTTCCTTAACGACAAAATTGATATTGTGGTGGCCACCGTTGCCTTTGGAATGGGTATCAACAAATCGAACGTGCGTTACGTGGTTCACCACGATGTTCCGCGCAGTGTGGAAAGCTATTATCAGGAAACCGGCCGAGCGGGGCGAGACGGCTTGGAGTCTGAAGCGTTACTATTATTTGACGAAAAAGACGCAGCCCGTGTAAAACAATGGATAGAGCAAGGTGAAATAGCCGAGCGCAACCAAATAGAGTTACAAAAATTTGCGGCTATGGAAGCTTTTTCAGAAGCACAAACCTGTCGTAGACAAGTACTCCTGAACTACTTTTCGCAGTTCAGCGACAGCGCCTGTGGCAACTGCGACATTTGCCTAGACCCACCTAAGATGATCGACGGTTTGGTGATTGCACAAAAAGTACTGTCGTGTGTACTTCGGCTCTCACAGCAAGCCTCTAGCCAGTATGTCATTGATGTTTTGCGAGGCAAGCAGCTTAGGCGCCTTCAGGAAGCAGGTCACCACCAGCTTTCCACGTACGGCATAGGTAAAGATAAATCGGATAGCTACTGGCACAACATTATCAACCAGCTTGTTCATAAAGGCCTTATACGCGTTGATATTACCGCTCATGCCGCGTTGCGCTTAACCGAGGCCGCTCGGCCTGTGTTAAAAGGTGAAGTAGCGGTTCAGCTTGCCGTTCCGCGACTTGAATTTAAGCCCGACAAGAAAAAAGCAAAACAAGCGCCTGCTAACTACGACCGAACTTTGTTCACCCGTCTTAAGCACTTACGCAAAGTGTTGGCCGAAGAAAATGAAGTGCCGCCGTATGTGGTATTTAGTGACGCTACCTTAGTGGACATGGCATGTAAACTCCCCACCACGCGCAACACCTTGCTTGATGTAAGCGGCGTAGGCCAAACCAAACTCGAACGCTATGGTGAGGCTTTTATCCAGCTTATTGATGATTACATAAATCGAGAGCACTGAGGGCTTGCAGGCCAACTAGATTCTGTTTTCCAGCTGGCCGCAGGGTTTGCACAAAGTAAAAGTGCACGCAGTAGAGATAAACACACTAGGCGTAAGCGTATTCTCCCCCTTTCTCAAGCGCAGCTTTGTAGGCTTCTCTGGCATGAACCCGTTTTACGTAACCTTGTATGGCAGTAAAGTCCTTCGCACGCCCGCTGGCCACCAACGACTCTAGCGGAAATATCATTTGAACATCAGCGCCACTAGGCGCGTCACCCGCAAACCAGGTATTTTTCGATAAGTAAGATTCCACATAGCGTAAGCTCTGCGCTAAATTAGGGCCATAATAGGCATTTAAAATACCGTCTATCAGTTTGTTAGTAATTGGCTTAATAAAGAAAGGCTTCGAACCTTTTTGACGTGCTTTCTCCAGCACTAAGTTTGCCACTAGTGGCGGCATTAGCGAACCTTCAGCGAAATGCAGCCAAAACCAATACTGTTGAAGTGCCTCTGGGTCTTGAGGTACAGAAAATGCGTCTGTAGCGTGGTGAACAAGATATTCCACAATAGCACCAGACTCGGCAATGGCACCGTGCGGCGTAGTAAGCACCGGAGAGCGTCCCAGCGGATGAACAGCGCGCAATGAATCCGGCGCTAGGTTCGTTTTACTGTCTCGTTGATAGAATTCTATTTTATACTCTACGCCTAGCTCTTCAAGAAGCCACAAAATTCGCTGCGAGCGAGAGTTATTTAAATGGTGAAGTGTTAGCATACCCCGTCCTTAATACACTTAGATTAACGCTATTGTTTTTGTGTTGTACTATATACACTTTATAAAGCAAGCAGGTTTACAATAACCAGCGAATTGATAAGTTCTATGCAAAATCTCATCAAAGAAGACATTCAACAGCACGCCGTGGTTAACGAACAAAGCGTAGAAATCCGCGTTGCATTACCTTTAACGCCTCTTAAAACTCAGCAGTGGGCAGAGCAGTTTTGTGAACTTTTTCACTTTTCACTATCCGACGCAGATTGGGGAGCCGATCGCTTTCAGGCGCTTGTTACCACCCAATCCAGCAATACAGATTTTCAATGCATACTTTGCATTGAGTGGCTTTGCGAGGCGATTTGGCTGGAACCGGTAGGCACTCAACAATCACCGAATGCGATCTACCAGTATCTTCAAAACACGTAAGTATCACCACACCTTTTTCTTTCTGTTTGGCTTTTAGGACAGACTAGTATTATTCTATAGAAAACACATAATTAGCGCTTCAAGGATCATGCTTGTGCCAATCTCCCAGCTCACAAAGTACGTTGCAGCTTTGCTCATTAGTTGGGTGGTTCTGAGCATAAACGCCTTTGCCAGTCCGCGGCTTGTTATCGATGAGTCTTTCGAAAGGGAAATCATCAACCATTATGCACGGGTATCAATTGCACCTAATAGCGCAACCTATTTTGATGTATTGACGGGAAGCTCCACAAAAACACCAACAGCAACGGCTTCTTCAACAGAACGTGTGTGGTATTCAACAGAGCTTGTTCACTCTGGCTATAGTGCCATTCCCTTAGTGCTTAATATCGACCGTCTAAACGTTGATGATTTGCAGATTTATCTTCTAGACAGCAGCCAGCGAATTATAAAATCGTACCGTTATCAAGCCGGTAAAGGTGACTATTCGTTAAGACAACCGCTTCCAAACATCAGGCTTGCTTTCACTCTTCAACCATACCAAGACGCTCGATTACTAATCGCAGTGAAAGACGAAGGGCTAAAGTACTTTCCAATGTCACTATGGGAGCGAGACCTGCTTGCTCAGCACGACACTAATATGCTGACTTTGCTTGGTGCTGTGTCGGGTGTGATGGCACTCATTACTTCCTATTTTCTTTTTTCCTACTTATATCAGCGCATTCCTACCCGCTTCTGGCTAACCATGTCGTCATTGGTGCTTATTGCGTTGCTGTTCATTACAGAGGGTGGCCTCGCGTTTTGGCCTAGCCTGACCAACGCCATCGAGCATTTTTACGCCGTATGCTTCGGCGTATTACTACTGTGTATTGGAAAAGTAACTCATCACTTGTTCTCTCGTGTGCCATTCGTTTTAAGACTGCTTAATTATGCCCTACCTATTGCTGCTACCATTTACTGTTTTACCGTAAATGCTTATATGGTCACAATAACGCTGCTTATACTCACAGCGGTGATGGGTTTGTATCACGTTACCCTCGCTCTTATCTTTAAAGACAAAGACAGTAGTGTTGTCAGCACCACTTATATTCTGGCCTGGCTATCTTTCTTTGCGTTTTACGCTTTGGTGACCCAAAACCTTTTCAGCGACCTTATTTATACTGTCGATGTCGCAATGGGAATGCTGCTTTTCTTAACCTTGGGTTTCCTGTGTTTTGGATTTGCGGTCATCACAAAAGAGCAGGTACTCAATCAACATAAGCTCTTCTCTCAAGCTGAAACGATTTCTAGCTTAAATCACTTTTATGACTTGTTCCGAAACTCCGCTGAAGGACACTACACATCAACCTGGGACGGAAAGCTAATTTCAGTTAACCCTGCGATGTGCAAGGTGTTTGGGTATGAGAATGAGGAAGAAATGCTTAGCGAGGGGGCAAGCACAAAAGCCTTTTACGCATCACCAGAAGACAGACATGTATTGTTAGGTGAGATATCGCAGCAAGGCCATGTCACCAGAAAAGAGATACGGGGAAAACGTCGGGACGGCACAGAGTTTTGGTTTTCATTGTCTTGCCAGATCCGCGAGAACGATGAAGGAACTTACCTGTACGGCTCAATTATTGATATCACGGAAAAAAAGCAATCCGATTTAAGCCTTCAGTATTTGGCTACTCACGACTCACTAACCGGCGTATACAACAGACGGCAATTTGAATCTGTCTTCAAGGAAAAAGTACATAACCACAGCGCGTTTCCTGTGTGCCTACTCTTTTTAGATTTAGACCGATTTAAAGTTGTTAACGACACCTGCGGTCACAAAGCGGGTGATGTACTCATAAAAGACGTCGCCCGCCTGATTGAAAATACGCTGCTACCCAACGCGCAGCTAGCAAGACTCGGTGGTGATGAGTTTGGCGTTATCTATTCAGATTTAGATGCTGATGCGGTATATCTCAATGCAGTGAAAATACTCAATGCAGTACAGGCCTATCGGTTCATGTGGGATAACCGAATATTCAATCTGGGCGTAAGTATTGGCATGGTCGTATGCGATGATAGTAACGTTAGCTCAGGGCAGTATTTAAGTATGGCTGACGCCGCCTGTTACTTTGCCAAAGAGCAAGGCAGAAATCAGGTGCATAGATATAATAAAGATGACGAGAGCATGCAGCGCTATCAGCGTGAGTTGGACTGGGTCTCTTCTATAAACAACGCCTTGGAAGAAGGGCGCTTTGAACTTTATTACCAGTCATTAAGACCTTTGAGCAAAGCCAGCGATGGTCACTATTATGAAGTGCTATTGCGCCTAAGGGAAAAAGACGGAAAAATTGTTGAGCCCGCTAATTTTTTACCCACGGCCGAGCGCTTTGAAATGAATGTAAATGTCGACAAATGGGTAGTCACAAATACGTTCAAATGGCTGTCTGAAAACCCTGAACATCTCGCTGAGTTAAGGCGATGCAGTATAAACCTTAACTGCCATTCATTAGCAGACAGAGATTTTACGCTATTCATTTTAAACGCTTTCGAAACCTTTAATATTCCTTACAACAAGATCTGTTTCGAGGTGATCGAGTCGGTAGCGATAATAAAAATGGAGGACACCCTTGCCTTTATGCGTACCTTTAATCGCCTAGGGTGTTCGTTTGCCCTAGACGACTTCGGTAGCGGCTTCTCTTCGTACAGTTATCTCAAAAGCTTGCCGGTTAATCAGGTAAAGATTGACGGTATGTTTATCAAGGATATGCTGAACGATAGTGTAGACACGGCTATGGTTGCGTCAATCAATGATGTAGCGAAAGCCATGGGTATGCAAACCGTCGGGGAATTCGTTGAAAATGAAGGCACCATGGCACAACTTGGCAAAATGGGCGTTGATTTTGCCCAAGGCTATAGCGTTGCAAGGCCTGCCCCGCTGCGAGAGTTTACGCCACTTTAATAACTGCACTTAATATACGTCTTACGAAAAAAGTGATAGCACTAGCGTCAACTCGCGTATAATAAAATGGTAGACTTGCAAAAAAAGAAGTCATCCCCACTTATTGTCTACTGTCCAAAGTGTAGAAGTAACATGAGTAGCAAACAGCCTAAATACGAATATGTCAGTACCGCAAAATTACCCACTCGCATGGGTGATTTTAAAATACACGGCTTTGTTGAAGCCAGCGGCCAAGAACACGTTGCCCTTTCTTATGGAGAGTGGAAAGAAGACGACGTTGTGCCAATTCGTATCCATTCAGAATGCTTAACAGGCGATTCTTTATTTAGCACTCGTTGTGACTGTGGCTTTCAATTAGAAAAAGCCATGCAAAATATCGTCGATAATGGTCACGGTGTGCTTTTATACCTTCGCCAAGAAGGTCGCGGTATTGGTCTTTTAAATAAAATTCGCGCCTACAACCTTCAAGATAGCGGCATGGACACGGTAGAAGCTAACGAACATCTTGGATTTGACGCCGATTTAAGAAGTTACGATATCTGCAAGCTGATGCTAGATACGCTGAATGTGAAGCATGTTGAGCTTATGACAAACAACCCGAAAAAGTTGGCAGCACTAAAAGCGCTTGGTATAGACGTGGTTGCACGTAAGCCTATTGACCACGGTATCACCAAAGACAACAAGCATTACTTAAAGACGAAAACAGAAAAGCTTGGGCACGCTTTCGACCCCCACGTTTTCAAATAGACGAGTTCCTTAAAGACGCCCACACCAATGTGGGCGTTTTCTATTCAGCTTGGGTTAATCATAGACTGGTTATAACGTATACAGACTTACCATTTAGCGCGCGAAAAGCCGTTGCTCATGCGCTAAGGAGAATGTATGAAAAACATAACCTTATCTGTGATTGTCGCATTGTCTAGTGTTTCAGCGCTACCTGCCATCGCCCAGTCGAACGCCAACCTTGCACATGTTTCTGCGTCAACGCAGCAATATTCTGACGCTGAATTAGACAGTGTACTTGCGCCCATTGCGCTTTATCCTGATACCCTGCTTACTCACATACTGATTGCGGCTACCTACCCGCTTGATGTAGTTGCAGCCGACCGCTGGCGCCAAAGCAACAAACATTTAACCCCGGAACAGGTCGAAAATGTGCTGGCGAGTGTTAACTGGGATCCCAGCGTAAAAGCACTTGCTCCGTTTACCGACTTACTCAGCACCATGGCGAATGATCTTCAGTGGTTACAGCAACTTGGTGATAACGTATTAATTGATCAAAGCCGTGTGCTAGACCGCGTGCAGGTGCTTCGACAACACGCCTTCAACACTGGCAATCTGGTGACCAATGACTACATTGAAGTTGAACGGGAACGTGAGCCTACTCGCGAGATAATTTACATTGAGCCCCGTCAGCGGGAAGTAGTGTATGTGCCTTATTACGACCCACATGTTGTGTACGGTCACTGGTGGCACAAAACTTCACCCGTTCGCTGGCGTCATCACGTAAGCTATCATCATCATAGCAATGTCTATTGGTCTCCAAGTATCCATCTTTCTACGTTCTTTTTCTTTGGTAGCGTGCACTGGCATAACCGTCATGTGGTTATTCACCGCGAGCCTGTACGCCGGTATTATCACGGTAGCCCAAGAAAACGCGTGATAAGCCAAGACTATCGTCGCTGGGAACACAACACGGTGCATCGTCGTGCGCGTTACTCTACTCGAGTAGTTCACAATACGCCTTCCCGATATGAACATGCGGGTGTGTCGCGGGCAAAGCACTTGTCTAATAAACACGTTAGCACGGTAAACACAGCGAAACGCCACAATGACAAAAATACCGTAAGACCCATTGCGCGCACGGAAAGTACCAAGACCGTAAGACGCGCTATTGAGCCAAAACACGTAACGCCACTTAGAGAAAGTCGTTTTCAGAACAACCAAGACTCGGTAAGCCGCAAACAATCTATTGAGCACGCGCTAAAACGCAATCAAGCGGCGAACAGAAGCGAGAAGCCGACTAGAGACCGGATGCTAAGCCAGTTAAAGCGGGACAAACCCGCTCGGATATCAACGCCGTCAGAGTCGAAGCAATATGCTAATAGAGAAAACACGCTAAAACGCCCAGCTAAACAGAACATAAATCGAGAGCGAATTGAAAGAACGAGTCCGCAAAACAAGCCGGTGGCTCGAGAGAGCAGTAAGCCAAGACGAATTGAGCGTGCGAGGACTTCTTCAGTAAGCCGTGCTCAAGTTAAGAATTCTGAATCAAGCAGAAACAGGACGATAAAGCAGGGACGAACTGAGAAGACGATGCGTTAGCACTAAATTAGAGCGTTAGTTTTCTATCAGTAAGCCAGCAAACCTATAATTTGCTGGCTTCACTTTTCATTTATTCAACGCTTAGGCCCTATTCAAATGAAAGCTTATCAATGCGTCGACAAAGCGCAGGGGAGACTGTTCATCTAAATTGAAGTAAAGAGAGGGCTCAATAAGTTCAAGTTCCATTATCGCCCAGCCACTGCCCTGCCTGACTAAATCAACCCGTGCATAAAGTGCTTCGCAAGGCATTGCTGACAATGCTTTCTGGGCAATATCTAGTTGCTCTTCATCTACGGTAACGGGATGTAAGCTCCCTCCGTGTTCTTCTTGTACGCGAAAATCGCCTTTCTGCGGCACCTTTTTAATGGCATGGCTGTACTTCCCGCCAAAATAGAAAAGCGAGTACTCCCCTTCTTCAACCACGCTATTTAAGAAAGGTTGAATCATGAAATCACGTTGATTAAACGTATCAGAAAGCGCCTGTTGCTGTTCATGCCAATTTGAGACCGAGAGCTTAAACGTATCATCAGCATTAGCGCTAAGCGTAGGTTTAACCACCACAGTGTCGCAATGGAAATGGGAAAAGGCCTCATCAATAACACTGTTATTAAATGCATTACTCCACCGTGTACTTACAATAGGCACGCCCTTGTCCTGTAGGTCTTTTAAGTAGTGCTTTTCAATATTCCACTGCATAAGAGGCAATGGATTGAGCAAGGTTGCGCTCGACGCATCAATTTGAGTCAAACAAGCCAGAAAGGCCTCTGGATGCTGCTGATAATCCCATGTACTGCGCACAATCACGTAATCAAACCTATCCCAGTTTTCTGACTGACTATGCCAGGATATGGTTTCTACAGACCAACCGTTATTATTGAAAAACGGGACCAAAAGCTCGTCGTACACAAAGAAGTCTTCAAGGTGGTCAGTAGAAAGAAAGGCGATGGCAGGCATGATTGTGTCCTTTAGCTTATTTAGGCATTCGAAGATTAAACTTTTTTAATAATGGTAACTTCTATACAAAAGTTAAATGGCGTAAAAACCGTGGCTTACGTAAACTGTGGCGAAGTTAGCACAGCCCTCATTTTTAACCTACACTTAATCCCAAATACTTGTCGGAGATTGGCATGCAGTACCCTTGGCTCCTAGAAGGTCACAAGATTTTTCGCGTTGTAATTGTTATCCAACTGCTAATTGCGATTGGCATCGGTTTTTATACTGGCGAGATTCTTCCTGCATTTGTTCTTGGTATTCCAATTGCTGTCGTACCACTTGTACTTAGTTTGCAAAATCCCTATTCAGCGATAAGTCGCCATGCGATGGCTATCGGTGTTCAACTGCTAACAGCCCTCCACATCCACCAGTCATTCGGGTTAATTGAAGTCCACTTTGAAATCTTTGTTCTTCTGGCATTTCTTTCCTACTTTAGAGACTGGAAAGTGGTGGCAACCGGCACCGCAGTCGTTGCTGTACATCATATTTCGTTCTTCTTTTTACAAGCGGGCGGCGCGCCGTTATTTATTTTTGAAGAAGGTCACGTAACCTTTCCTATCTTGCTGATGCACGCCGTATTCGCGCTTTCTGAGGGCGGTGTTTTGATGTACATGGCTAAACAAAGTCATCAAGAAGGTGCCGGTGCGGCTGAACTGCGCTTAGCTATTGAGACCATGCAAAAGGGTGACGGTAGACTCGATTTATCTATTGAACTTAACCGAGGCCACAAGATTGTGAGACCTTTCGCAGAGCTCATCGACCAAGTAAAATCATTAATTGAGCTTGCTTCAAATTTAACAGACGAAGTTGTTAGAGGCTGTGACAAGATGGAGCTGGCGGCAAACAACATGTTTGAAATCAGCAGAAACACTGACCAAGAGATTGCCATGGTATCGGCATCGTCAGAAGAAATCGCACAAACGATGCAGCTGTCTACCGAACAAACAACCCTTGCCAGCGACAAAGCCTCTGCGGCACAAAGTTCTTCGCAGACTACGCGCGACTCTATTTCCAACACAAGCCGCACCATAGATTCGCTGCGCAACACATTAAATGCGGCAGCGCAGACAAACTCGGCGCTTAACGAGCAGTGCGCGCATATTTCTGACGCAATGCGCTCTATCACTGCCGTTGCCGAGCAAACTAACTTGCTTGCGTTGAACGCAGCAATCGAGTCAGCCCGCGCAGGGGAACACGGCAGAGGTTTTGCCGTTGTTGCCGATGAAGTACGCACTTTGGCTATTCGCTCAAAAGAAAGTGCAGACCAAATCACAAGTATTACTGAGCAGCTAGTTGCCCAAACCGCCAGTTCAGTCGAACAAATGCAAACCTGCATTCAGCTGGTTGATGAAGCCGTTGTATCGAGCGATAACGCCACTTCAGCCATGACCCAGATCATGCAGCAAATTCGCGAAGCGAGCGAAAGCATGACCGAAATAGCGACATCAGCGGTGGAGCAAGAAACTGCATCGTCTTCTATAGCGCAAAGTACGGCGCGATTGAGCGAATTCACTTCTGAGGAACTGGCTACCGCTGAATCGCTGGCAGGCGAAGTTGAGGTGTTGTCACAAATCTCTCAACGCATGCGCAGTGCTATCGAGCGATTTAAGCTTTAACCAAAAGCGCTAGAAGCACGCTGTTGGCATTTGGGTTATGCATAAAAAAACAAGCTGGATACTTTTGTTGTTATGGGCGGTGAGCTTACTCACCGCCTTGTTGGTTTACGGTCAGCGCCAGCTTTCTTCCTTCGACCCAAATGGTGATTTACTTCACCGCACAACAGCGCCTAATTTTGACGCTTCACTTGTCGAACTACTAAACGAACAAAACATTGCTCCTGGTTCGGTTATTCATGTGGGAACGCAGTCTCGTTGCTACTGTGAAACGTTAACTACACCTCACCAAACTCAGCTATTAACAAAGCTAGGAAATGACTTTCATCAAGTCAGAGTGAATATAGAAGACGTACCAGAACTCGCCGCTATGCTTGATGCAGTGCCCGCGCTTATAGTGTTAGACATGCAAAATCAGCTTCGCTATTTAGGTCCATACGCAACGGGCTACGGATGCTTTACCGGAAAGAACCTTGTCGAACAGGTTGTAAGCTATACCACACAACTCCCCTACAACGGTGCGGTAATTAATACTGATGCAACTGGATGCTTCTGTTAAACCCTTGGCATGGATTATGTAACTTATCTTTGTATATCGTGATATCACTATAAACATGGCAGAAGGCGCGCATATTTTGCGCACTAGATGCCGTTTCGTGAAAGGTTTACAAGGAGTCCACAATGTCAAAGCGCGCCGTTCTTTATCGCATGGTTACCCCTGATCACATTTGTCCCTTCGGACTTAAGTCGAAAGATTTGCTAGAAAGAAAGGGCTACGATGTTGAAGACCATCACTTGTCCAACCGAAGTGAAACTGACGCTTTTAAAGAGAAGCATAATGTGAAAACCACGCCGCAAACGTTTATCGATGATAAGCGAATTGGTGGCTATGATGACTTACGAGATTATTTCAATTTGAAGCAAGAAAGTGAGTTCGGTTCGCGCTACACACCTATCATTGTGATTTTTTCTTTAGCCGCCCTTGTGGTATTTGCGCTCATGCTAAAAGGTGGACTCCCAACAGGTATTGAACCTTTCATAATGAATTTCATTGGCATCACCATGGTGATCCTCGCATTACAAAAACTACAGGACATTGTAGCGTTCTCAAATCAATTCATTACTTATGACTTACTGGCAATGAAGCACGTAAGGTACGCGTATGTGTACCCTTTCGCAGAAGCGTTTGCTGGGCTTGGTATGCTAGCTGGGCTTCCCGCACTATTAGTTTCACCTGTTTCTATTTTTATCGGTGCAATAGGTGCAGTTTCAGTTATTAAAGCGGTATACATCGATAAACGTGAACTTAAGTGCGCCTGTGTGGGCGGTAATTCAGACCTTCCTCTTGGGTTTATCTCGCTTACCGAAAACCTTGCCATGTTAGGTGCTGGCCTTTACATGCTTACACGATGGATAGCCTAAGTTGAATGAAGGCTTATGCACCGGTGTTGAGCAGGAATCTATAACCGTGTTTACCCGTTGAATTAGCAACATGATAATTCACTTGCTACGAGGCCCTATTGAGTTTCGTCAATGGGGCGGCTCATACCTTTAAGGTGCGACACCACGCTGCGGCCTAGTGCACTTAAATCGTAGCCGCCTTCTAACATGCTGACTATGCGACCATGGCAACACTCGTCAGCCACTGCGCGAAGTTGTTGGCTTATCCAGAAATAATCGTCTTCCACCAGTCGCAAATGCGCCATTGGATCTTCTGCGTGGGCATCAAAACCCGCTGAGATAAAAATCAGCTCAGGTTGAAAGTTGCGCAATGCGTTAAACCAGTGCTGCACTTTTTCTCTAAACTCCTCACCTGTAGAGCCTGCTTCTAGCGGTACAGAAAGAATATTACTTGCCGACACCGGTGAGCCACTATGTGGATAAAAAGGATGCTGGAAACTGCTGCAAAGCATGATGCGTTGATCGCCAGCAACAATTTGCTCGGTACCGTTTCCGTGGTGAACATCAAAATCGATTATGGCAACGCGCTTTAGTTCATAGTTTTGAAGGGCATAGCGCGCAGCTATAACAATGTTATTAAAAATACAGAAGCCCATGGCGCTGTCGTATGTAGCATGGTGACCTGGCGGCCTTGTCGCGCAGAACGCCTGCCTGTCACTGCCTTCCATAACCCAATCTACCGCGTTACATCCCGCACCAGCCGACTCAAGTGCTGCATTTAAGCTGTGTCGCATCAAGCCGGTATCTTCGTCTAACCATGCCACGTTATCCTTGCGTTCGGAATAGAGCGTTTTTTCGTGGTCGCTAAATATGGACTGAGCCGCATGCTCAAACACACTTTTCACATAGTAAGGGTCATGGGCTAGCTTAAGATAAGCTTCAGCAATAGGCGTAGCATCAGCGTGCTCACACACCATATCGAGTCCAGAAGACAGTAATTGGTCGTCTATGGCGAACAGGCGATCCGGTGACTCGGGATGATCTTTCCCCAAGTCGTGTTTAGTGCCGTGTTTGCCGCGAAAAATTTTAATTGTCATGCGAGTGATGCCACATCTAGTACTAACTCTATGTCACTGGGGTCGCCAGTGAACTTCCGTTTAAATTGCGCTTGCTCGAAAATGGCAATCATCGGGCTGTTATCGCCACGCACGTAGGCCATCATCTTTGCAATGCCTCTTTTTTTCGCAACGTTGATCAATTCGTTTAGCAGCCTGCTTGCCATCCCCTTCCCTTGCTGGGTTTCACGGGTAACAAACGCTGCTTCACAGGTATTGTCATTTGGATTGAAGTAAAACCGCCCTACTGCGTGAATGGTAATACGGGAGCCTTCTTGCCTCACAATACATAACGCCGCATCTGAGCTTTGATCCACCGACACCAAATTACACGACTTTTCGCGCGACATTTGCTTCGGGTCGTAGTTGTAACGCAGCCTTAGTGTTTCTTTCGTATGGGAGTAAAAGAATTCCTGCAAACGCCTTTCATCGGCGGGGTTCAGCGGGCGCATGTAATAGGTTTCCCCCTGAATATTCAGTTTTTTAAGCTGAATAGCACCCAGTTCTGGAATATCGGTTGGATACTTTTCCTGATAATGAGGTACCCAATAATGCTGTCTTACTTCTTCTAAGAGCGCTGCACGGAATTTGGGGTGTGCCACACGAATAAGTTCCAATGCACGCTCTCGAATGCTTTTGCCTTTAAGCGATGCTATGCCGTATTCGGTCACCACGTACTGAACATTCCCCCGCGAAGTAACAACACCCGCCCCTTCACTGATACGGGGTGTGATACGGGAAATGGTTTCATTCTTGGCAGTAGAAGGCAGCGCTATAATCGCTTTCCCACCTTTACTGATAGACGCGCCCGTTACGAAATCAACTTGCCCGCCTATGCCACTGTAAAAGTCGTAGCCCAATGAATCGGCGACGACCTGACCGGTTAAATCCACTTCAAGCGCACTATTAATGGCAACCATATTATCGTTCTTGGCAATATTGGTGGGTTTGTTTACGTAGCTACTTGGATAAAATTCAATGTGAGGGTTGCTGTCGATTAAATCGTAAAGCTGGCGAGTACCAATAGCAAAGCTAGTAACAATTTTACCGGGGTGAAAAGTCTTCTTCTTGTTGGTGATAGCACCCGACTCCAACAGTTCAATAATACTGTCGGTGAGCATTTCGCTGTGAATGCCTAAGTCTTTGTGGTTACACAGATATTTAAGGGTGGCACTCGGTATTTTCCCAATACCAAATTGCAGCGTTGCACCATCATCCACCAGCATTGAAACATACTGACCAATTCGCTCTGCCACCGAATCGATAGGCGGCGGCGTTACTTCCACAAGCGGCTCTTCGGCTTCAATGCAGGCCGTTATTTCGCTGATATGAATATAAGAGTGCCCGGCGGTTCTTGGCACCTGAGGATTAATTTGAGCAATGACCTTTTTGCTTTGTCTGATTGCCGACATAGCAATATCCACAGCAGGACCTAGTGAGCAATAACCGAATTCATCGGGTGGGCTTACGTTAACCAGCGCAGCATCCAGTGCTAGCGTACCGTCGCTAAATAAGCTTGATATTTCAGACAGGAAAACGGGGGTATAGTCAGCGCGGCCCTCATCGACCGCCTTACGCATGGCTTCGCCACCAATGAAGAATGTATTCGCTTTAAAGAGGTTTTTATACTCTTCTTTCACCCATCGGGTGTCGCCTAAAGCCAGCATATGAACCAGCTCGATGTCGCTAAACCCTTCGCTGTTATCAATGAGATGCTGCACTAGTGCATGCGGCACCGAGGCATTTCCGCCAACAAAGACACGGCAACCAGACTTTATCAGCGACGACCATTGTGGCGCTTGAGGTAAACTAAATGTCATTTCCATCTGCCCTGTTTTAAGCAATAACTCATCATGCCATAAAAACAGGCGCTTTCCCGCATTTGCGTAAGCGTGAACTATAAGCGATTGGTCGTAGGCTTACCGATTCATCGTTAGTATCGAAATTTTTCCAACCAATTTCTGAAAAACGGAGAAATAACAGATTTGCTGTTCGCGAGGCGATGGCCGTCATTAAGTAATAAGAGCTGAGCTTTTTGATGACGCGCGTACTTTAAGCTATTTTCGATAGGTACGATATCGTCATTCCAGCCGTGGACTAAGCTCACGTAGCCGTCGTAGGGGAACCGTTGGATTTCGTAGTTTGGCAAATACAGTGCAGGAGCCATAAGGAATACGCCTCGTGCCGAGATTTGGCTTGCTGCGGCAAGTGACACATAGCCGCCCATGCTTGAGCCAACCAGAACAACATCATTGCACTTTTCAGCAATAAACTCTTTAAGTCGCGCTAGGCGAGCTTCCGGGCAGTCGAGATCTTGATAATCAATACTCTCGACGCCAAAACCCATATCGCTCGCTACATTTGAAAGCGTTGTTATTTTACTGCCCCATGGACCGCTTTCTTTGCCGTGAGAAAAAACAACGGTGGTCATTACCGATATCCCTATTCAAAAATGAAAAGTTTTTCCCACTCTAGCGCACTTGCTTGTTACTTGTCTTCCCTGTGAAAGAGTTTTTCTACCAGCACATAGAACATGGGCACGAAGAAAATCGCCAAGAAGGTAGCGGCGAACATACCACCCATAACCGCAATACCTATTGCATTTTGGCTGGCTGCGCCTGCTCCGCTAGCTAGTGCTAACGGCGTTACTCCCAAAATAAACGCCATTGACGTCATTAGAATTGGGCGGAAACGCTGAGAGGCTGCATTTGAAACCGCAGTCATTAAATCTTCGCCGTTTTCGTACTGTTCCTTTGCAAATTCGACAATAAGAATAGCGTTTTTCGCCGCCAAACCTACGGTAGTCAAAAATGCTACTTGCAGGTACACATCGTTCGGCAAGTTGAAAATAAACGCAGCGGTTACCGAGCCGAGAATACCCAAAGGCACCACTAACATAACGGCAAATGGTACAGACCAGCTTTCGTAAAGGGCCGCTAAGCACAAGAAAACAATCAAGATTGAAAGTGCGTAAAGCATAGGCGCTTGCGAGCCTGCTTCCTGCTCTTCATAAGATAGGCCTGACCATTCAATTGCGAAGCCTGGCGGTAACTGCTCAACCAATTTCTGCATTTCAGCCATTGCTTCACCCGAAGAGATACCTTCAGCAGCACTTCCTTGAATATTGACAGACGACACGCCGTTAAAACGCTCTAACTTAGGTGAGCCATAAACCCATTCAGTGGTCGAGAACGTGTTAAACGCCACCATCTCACCTTCGCTGTTGCGAACAAACCACTTGTCCAAGTCTTCAGGGGTCATGCGATGAGGCAAATCTGCCTGCATGTAAACACGCTTAATTCGACCTTTATCAATGAAGTCATTTACGTAGCTGGACCCCCACGCTATTTGAAGCGCGTTATTGATCTCACTTAAATTCAATCCAAGTGCCGACGCTTTCTCGCTATCAATATTGATTTTAAATTGAGGTACGTCACTTAAACCATTGGGGCGAACGCCAGCCAGCTTTGGATTCTGCGCTGCCATGCCCAACAGCTGATTACGCGCATTCATCAGCGCTTCGTGGCCATTTCCACCACGGTCGACCAGCTGCATATCAAAGCCCGTTGCATTACCTAGTTCCATGATAGGCGGAGGCACTATAGGAAAGGCTGAAGCATCTTGAATTTGGCTAAACGCGCCAAAAGCTCGGTTCATCACTGCAAACGCAGAATTGTTTTCGTCTCTTACACTCCAGTCGTTGAAGTTTAAGAAAGCCATACCCGCGTTTTGCGCCTGACCCGCAAAGCTAAAGCCCACAACCGCGAACATGCCGTTAACCGCGTCTTGTTCTTGCTCAAGAATATAGTCTTCCACTTGCTTGATAGACTCGAGCGTACGGCCAGCTGTTGCACCAGGCGGTGTGCTTACCAACACCATCATACGCCCTTGGTCTTCATCTGGAAGAAACGCGCCAGGAAGCTGGCTGAAAATAAATGCCATACCACCTACAAGCAAACCATAAACAACGAAATAGCGCTTAAAGCGTTGCGCCATGTGAGTTGTAGTCTTTTGATAGCGATCGCGGCCTTTGTTAAACGTGCGGTTAAACCAGCCAAAGAAGCCTTTGTTCTTGTCATGGTTTTCCGGATGCTTTTTCAATAACGTGGCGCACAGAGACGGTGAAAGGATAATGGCGACCAATACCGAAAATGCCATAGCCGACACGATTGTAACCGAGAACTGACGATAAATAGCGCCTGCTGAGCCGCTGAAGAACGCCATTGGGATAAATACCGTTGAAAGCACGGCCGCAATACCAACAAGTGCACCTGTGATTTGAGTCATCGACTTTTTGGTGGCTTCGGCAGGTGAGAGGCCTTCCTCTTCCATAATACGTTCGACGTTTTCCACCACCACGATGGCGTCATCTACGAGCAGGCCAATAGCAAGTACCATAGCGAACATGGTTAGCACGTTAATACTAAAGCCAAATGCCAGTAGCACAGCAAAGGTGCCGAGCAATACCACAGGTACCGCAATGGTAGGAATCAACGTTGCACGCCAATTTTGAAGGAACAGTAGCATCACCAAGAATACCAGTACTACCGCTTCGATAAGCGTATGTACTACCGACTCAATAGAAAGCTCGATAAAAGGAGAACTATCAACGGGGTAAACCACTTTAACTGTATCAGGCAAGTTTGAGCGCAGTTCTTCAACACGGGCTTTTACTGCCTTAATGGTGTCTAGTGCGTTTGCGCCAGAAGCAAGGCTTATCGCCATACCTGATGCAGGCTTGCGATTGTATCGAACAATAACGTCGTAGCTTTGCGCACCCAGTTCAACACGCGCAACGTCACGCACGCGAACCTGAGAACCATCGGTATTTACGCGAAGTACGATGTTTTCGAAATCTTCAACGGTTTGAAGGCGACTTTGCGCTTGAATTGTCGCGTTAATCTGCTGATTTTCTATTGCAGGCATACCACCTAATTGACCAGCAGACACATCAGTATTTTGTACCTGAACGGCGCCTTGAACGTCAGTAGGTGTAAGGTTGTAACTGTACAGTTTATCTGGATCTAACCATATACGCATTGAACGCTGCGCACCGAATACCCGTACATTTCCCACACCATTAACGCGGGAAATCGGGTCACGAAATTGAGAAACTAACAGGTCGCTCAGGTCATATTGCGTCATTGAGTCGTCTTCAGAATAGAAGCCAACTGCCAATGCAAATGCGCTATTTGCTTTAGTTACGGTTACCCCTTGTTGCTGTACCTGAGTAGGCAACAGCGGAAGTGCACCCTGTACCTTATTCTGCGTTTGTACTTGCGCAATATCAGGGTCAGTACCAGGCTCAAAAGTGAGCGTAATAGACATGCTGCTGTTCGAACTGCTTGCCGAGAAATAACGTAGGTTATCAATTCCCGTCAGGCTTTGTTCTATTACCTGAGTAACCGAGTTCTCTACGGTTTCTGCAGATGCTCCAGGATACGTTGCTGAGATAGTCACCGAGGGCGGTGCCACCTTGGGATATTGTTCAATGGGGAGTGAGGTAATTGCCAACACACCCGCCATCATTGTGATAATTGCCAGCACCCATGCAAACACGGGCCTGTCTATAAAGAAACGAGCCATATTACTTAAATCCCTTGTTTGCTACCGTGAGCCACGTGATGATGGTTGCCACTCTGACGGATTAACTTTCGCGCCAGGCTTCACCTTCTGATATCCAGTTACAATTACCTTTTCGCCTTCGCTCACACCGCTTAGGACAACATATTGGTCTCGATAAATTTTGCCTATTTCCAAGGTACGGCCTTCTACTTCGTTGTTTTGGTTAACAACATAAACTGAAAGCGAACCGTCTGGTTGGCGTGTCGTTGCGCGTTGAGGAACAAGCAGCGCATTTTCGCGTCCAGTAATGACGTGGCCTTTCACGAACAAGCCAGGCAGCAATACGCCATCTGGATTTGGCATTTCAGCGCGAAGTGTTACCGACCCAGTGGTCTCATCAACCGTTACCTCAGAAAATTTAACGCTGCCTGTTTGGTCGTAACGCTTGCCTGTTACTTCATCTACCGTTAATTCAACATCCATTGAACCTTGATTTCTCATTGACTGACGAAGCGTAATAATTGATGCACCTGACTCCTGCATATCAATGAAAACCGGGTCAAGCTGTGTAATGGTTGCAAGTTGCTGAGATTGGTTCGTGGTAACAAGGGTACCTTCAGTAACAAAAGAGCGGCTAATACGCCCGCTGATTGGCGCGTACACTTTGGTGTAACCCATGTTAACCTTCGCTACGTCAACAGCAGCCTCAGCTACGCTAATTGCCGCTTGCGCTTGATCTTTCTGAGCAATTACGTCGTCATATTCTTGTTTGCTTACCGCATTTTTCGCAACCAGGTCGTCATAGCGTCGCGCCTTTGCTTCCAAGGTTTTAAGGTTCGCTTGAACGCTTTTTAAATCGGCTTTTGCGCTATTTAACTGTGCTAGATAACGGGCTTCGTCAATTTGATAAAGCTGCTGCCCTTTTTCTACATGTGCGCCTTCTTCAAACAAGCGTTCTGTAATAACACCATCTACCTGAGGACGCACCTGAGACTGACGAGACGGGCTTACTCGGCCCGGTAACACCATTTCATGTACTACAGGTTCTTGTTTCAGTGTAACTACCGATACTGAGGGTGCAGGCATACCTTGCTGAGCACCTTGCTGTGCTTGCTCGCCTTCATTCGAACACCCAATAACGCCGACAAGGGTTATTAATGCTGCAGTAACATAAAAAATGCGACTCATAAATTTTCTATTTCCCAATAACTTTTTGTACAGAACACGGCCTTTGTTCTGCATATCCAATATTAAAATTAAAGCTTATTGCTTCCGGTGCACCGAATTATCTAGCGCATTTCAAAGCCTGAAACTGCGATAATTGGTTTTGAAGTGGCATAGTTAAGCGATCATTGATACGGATCTACGCTCTTATAGGTCATATTGTGCGCATTTATAGATGATAATAAAAGTCAATGAAGTTGAAATTACTGAAGTTATCGGTCAAATACCTGAGCGTGTATACGTTATACGAATAAAGCGAAATAACAGCGCACTTAACGTTCTATTTTAACGAATAATAACCCAGTAATAACTGGTAGGCGTGAATGACGTCTTGGGCTTCCTGTTGCGTTCCTCCCTTATCAGGGTGAACCAACTGCAGGGCTTTTTTATATACTCGTTTTAGTACCGACAAAGAAACATGTTCATCTTGGGGCAGGCCCAGAAGCGCGTGGGCATCAGCAATATCTTCCTGCTCAAAGGTGTGCGCGTTTCCTGAGGCCATGCGCTGCCAAAACGCATTAAGCAGTGCATCTACACTTTTTCTGTCGGCCTTCTCAAAATTGCCCCAGTCCAAGTAGTATTCAGCTAAGGTATCAGCTTCGGTTATTGCTCCAGCCTTTTCCTGGCTTTTTTTATCATTGTCGCTGTGGGCACTATTATAGTCGTCGTGAGCACTATTATTGTCGCTGTGGGCATTTTCTTGGTTTAGCTTAATATTAAGAGTATGAATGTCTAGCACGCCTTCGCCCTGCTCTATCCAACGACGTTTAAGTTGATAAAGGGCGTGAAACACAATGAAATGGGTTTTAAAGAGCATTAAAGGCTCTCGTAACGAAGCGTCATCAAAAAATTGATATGGCGCTTTTTTCAAAATATCAATGAGATCATACTCGCTTACACCACGTTGAAAAAGCGGCTTTTGTGTCGATAACGTATCAACAAGTAGTTCGGCTTGAAGCACGTAAGCTTCGCTGGCATCAGGCTGATTTTGCAAAACTCATTACCTTGCTTTAAATAGGGTTCATCCAGGGCCTGCTGGCCTTTGATGTACGTTAAAGACCAACAGCCCTAGTGTACAAACATGTTAAATATTGGCCTAGTACCGCAGGGCAAGATCATACTCTGACTTGCGTTAACTAGCGCATCTGTGATCAAATCTAGCTTTTTAGGCTAGCACAGATGTCATTTATTACCCATTTTGAGTCACTTGAAGATAAACGCTCTCATATCAATAAGAAGCATGACCTGCTTGATGTGATTTTTCTCACCGTGGTGGCCATTCTTTCTGGTGCTGAAGGATGGAAAGACATTAAGCAATTTGGGGACAGCAAACTGGATTGGTTGCGTAAGTTCAGGGCCTTTAAAGAGGGTGTACCCGTCGACGATACTATTGCCCGTATTATCAGCTCGCTAGAGCCCAACGCCTTGCTAACGTGCTTCATTAGCTGGGTGAATGAAATCCGTGAAGACCAAGGGCAGCCCGTGATTGCGTTTGATGGTAAAACGCTTCGCCATTCATTCGATGGTGATAGGAAAACCGCCCTTCACAGCGTGTCTGCCTACGCGGTGGAACAAGGTTTAGTCCTCGCACAATGTAAATCGAAGGGTAAGAAAAATGAAGTGTCGACGGTACTGGAATTGATTGAATTACTGGAGTTAAAAAGCAGTATTGTCACTGCCGATGCCATGCATTGCCTGAAGAAGGTCGCTAAAGCCATTAATGCAAAAGGAGGCGACTATGTTCTGCAAGTCAAGAATAACCAAGGTAAACTTGCAACGGAAATAGCGGCTTACTTCCACAAGACACGGCGTGATACTCCACAAGATATCAAAACAAACAGTTTAACCTTAACCAATGATGGTCATGGACGCATCGAGGAGCGTACCTACGTTCAGCTCCCCATTACGCCTTGGTTGACGCAAAGCCAAGGCTGGACGAATATTAAGTCGGTCATTGAAGTCACCCGAAAACGCTACCTTAAAGATAAGGAAACGAGTGAGACCGCTTATTACATCAGTTCCTTGGAGGTTAACTTACCTCAAATTGCAAAAGCAATTCGCAGCCATTGGTCGATAGAAAATGCATCACATTGGGTACTGGATATGACGTATCGAGAGGACGACTCCCGCATCAGACGCGGCGATGCGCCCGAAAATATGGCGACCTTCCGCCGCTTTGCAATGAATTTAGCACGCTTGAGTCCTATTAAAGACAGTATGAAAGGTAAGCTGAAGCAGGCGGCGTGGTCTGATGAAGTCAGAGAAAAACTCTTGTTTGCTTAAATTTCATTCAAGTATGATTTTGCCCTGCCTAGTACCGATTTTATTGCTAGAAAGTAATCCAAAACGCAACGTTCACTGTTAAAGTAGCTTAGTAAAAATAAAATAATAACTTTGGAGTTCACTTGAAAGCACTCATTGCCCTTACCAGTATTGTCGGTTTTCTTATGGTGGTATTACCCGGCCCCCTTTATCAGTATGCCGGTGAGCAGGATGAGCAAAGCCAGCGCAGTTCCTCCAATCCATGACATTACTACCGATGTCACTAATCCGCCGGAATTCGTTGCAATTACACCGCTATGCGAAGGTGCGCCTAACTCCATCGCTTATGAAGGCGGTGAAGTCACTAAGCAGCAACTAGAAGCTTACCCTGAAATTAAAACTCAATTGCTGCCGCAACCCGCAAATGAGGTCTACATCGCTGCAGAAAAAGCCATAGAGGCGCTTGGATGGGAACGCGTTAACGACGGCGCATTGCCGAACACCTTGGAAGCCACCGACACCACAGCGTGGTTTGGTTTTAAAGACGACGTAGTTATTCGTCTAACCGCTAAAAGCGATGACACACTGGTTGATATCCGCAGCAAATCACGAGTAGGGAAAAGTGATTTAGGCAAGAATGCTGAACGTATCGAAACCTTTATGGCAGAGCTTAGAAACCAACTTGGATATCACTAAAACCTGACCACCCGCTTAAAAAACAAAGCCCGTTCGCACTAAGCTAACGGGCTTTTTTGTAATTGGACCTAACTTTAGTGGGCCAACTTTAAGACAACGACTCCTGCAACAATAAGCGCTACGCCGAAATATCGTGCCAATGACGAGGGGTCGCCATAAAACATAACACCCACTAAAAATGTGCCCGCGGCGCCAATTCCTGTCCACACAGCGTACGCCGTTCCAATTGGAATTTGTTTTTGCGCCATCCATAAACAAAAACCACTGGCAGCCATAAACCCAACCGCAAGTAAAATACCCATTACGCGGGTTTCCGCCTCTTGTGACATTTTTAGTCCAACAGGCCAACCAATTTCCAGAAGGCCCGCCACAATCAAATAAATCCAGCTCACCAGTCTATCCCTCTCTTCGCGCTCATCGTCAACTATCACAGGTGCGTAGCGTACCGTCTTAAATCATAAAGCGTACTCGACGCGTCGTAATATTTTGCTATTTAGCGCTTTTGCCTTACAAACTCGCCAACTGAATACTTACCATACCTAATACCGCAGCATTAAGACGGTTAAACCAACGCCAGAAATTAGGGCGCTGCATATGGTGCGCAAAACGTGCGGTTAAGGTACTCAAACCTACGAACCAAACTACAGATGCACCAATAGCTCCACCCACAAACCACCATTTATTTTCTTGCCACTGACTCGCTAAGTTTCCCATCAACAATAAAGTGTCTAGGTAAAAGTGGGGGTTTAACCAGGTTACTGCCAACGCGATGAGCAGTGCTTTTTTGAACGACAGTTGCTTTTTCGCCATTTCTAAAACAAGCGCGTCGTTGGCCAAAGATGATTTTATTTTGTTAAAAGCAATCCACAGTAAGAACGCCACACCAGCCCACTTGGTGGTAGACACCAGCATTGGGTATTCCTGCAATAGCAAGCCAAAGCCCATCGCACCTAAACTTATTGAGATGGCATCGCTTAGGATAAACAGCAGGACAAACAAGGTTGTCCACTGTCGCTTCATCGATTGCTCAATCAAAAAACTGTTTTGTGCGCCTACTGCAATAATTAGGGTACCGCCCATCACGAAACCACTTGTTGCTGCCGCCAACATGATAAATGCCTCTTAGTGTAAATAAGTTCAAACGCCATAGCTGTAACGCGGGTTAAGGTTACATGCTGAATAATTGGCTTGATTTTATACACCTTGAAAGACTAAATTAAATTAATGATATTTGTCTTGAATAAGCAAAATTAATACTTATAACCTTCTTTTCACAGGTAGTCATTAATGTTGGATTACGACGCGCTTCGATGCTTTCATGAAGTGTTACGCTACGGCGGATTTGAAAAAGGTGCACAGGCCCTAAACCTCACCCAGTCGGCGGTATCGCAAAAAATAAAATGGCTAGAGCAGAGTGTCGGTGGCCCAGTGATGGTTCGCACCAAGCCGCTTCGCGCTACGCCACTGGGAAAAGAGCTGCTGGCGCATATTCAAAAAGTAAGCGTATTAGAAGAAGCGCTGAATATACAAAGTGGATTAGAAGCGTCGGCTGCACCTATAAGCGTTGCCGTGAATAACGATGTGCTGGCTACCTGGTTCTCGCAAGTAATGGCCGCGTTTAGTGATAAGCGTGCCAACCCGATTCATATTGTTAATGCGGATCAAACTCAAACCCGAGACATATTACAGCAAGGCCGTGTAATGGCTTGCATTAGCCAAACAGGTACACCCGTTACCGGTGGGCAATCTATAAGACTGGGAACCATGCGCTATCAACTTTATGCATCGCCTCGCTTCATTGAGCGATACCTGCATAAAGAAATATCCCCCCAGAGCGTGATGAGTACACCGGGTTTGCTGTACGACGAATACGATGTGACTTTGCTGACTGATTATCAACGAGAGTGTTTAAACATAGCCCCCTCTTTTACAACTTGTCATTGGTATCCATCGTCTCATGGCTTTGTCAAAATGGCGCTAGATGGCGTGGTGTGGGCTTTGCTACCCACGCTTCAAGTTGAACAAGAGGTTAACGAAGGCGATCTCGTTCCGTTATTTCCTCAAAAAGAGCTTGGAGTACCGTTATTTTGGCATTGGACAACCCTTGAATCGGCAGCGCTTGCCGACTTGACTAAGGCCGTAAAGAATATAGCGAAAGCGCAGCTTAAATGACCCTAATACACTGCGGGTGTGATACGTTGCTGGAAGGTTAATTAAGAAGACGCCAATTGAGCGGTTTTATGCTTCTCCTTAACGCTGTACATCAGTTTATCTGCTTTATTTAACAGAGTGGTGAGATCTTTGCAGCGTTCATTTGTGATGTATGTGCCTACGCTTGCCGTAACAGAAATAACAACGTTATCGGTTCTAATATCCCTTTCCAGAAGACTGGCTTCTATGCGCGCAGCCAAGCGCTCAGATTGTCCTTCACTGTAACAGTGGCTTAGCACCACAAATTCATCGCCGCCAAGGCGCCCTACTGCATCTTGGTCTCGGCATCGGCTCAGCAGAATTTTAGCAATAACCTGCAGCACTTTATCGCCGCAATGGTGCCCGTAATGATCATTAATCTCCTTGAAGTTATCAACGTCGATAAATAGCAAGGTCAAATATCCTCCTTCCTTGTTGAAGTTAGTAAGCAGACTTTGTGCTATTCCTTCCCATCCACTGCGGTTTAGCACTTTACACAGGGAATCTGTAGACGCACGTTTGAATGCACTAAGCCTGTCGTCATCGAGCTTTTTTACTTTTCTCGACGTGGCAATAGCAAAAATAAACGCTTCAATAGTTATTCCCACAATAAGTCCGTAGCGGTACATAAACGCTGACACGTCTGAAAAAACCAATCGAAACATCATGGAAAACACCATGACAGCAATACCCATTAATACTAAGTTTGAGCAATGTACTTTGCGGTAGGCGGCGTAAACACAGCTTGATAGCGTACAGGTCATTGTTATCAGCGTGATAAGACTTAGCGTACTATTTACTCTCATCGCATCAGAAGTGGACAGAATGATCTGCACAAATGAAAGTGCCAGTGCCGAACACGCCATTCCCAGAATAAACTGGCGCTGCCATACTTTTAGCAGTGCTTTGAAATCGAGTAGTTGATCAAGAAACTTTACCGCAGCAAATACCGTGATCCCTGCGAATAACAGATGCAGTTTAAAGTTCGAGAAAAAGGCGACATGGGGAAACGCAATGTTCAGTAACCCTTCTTGAAGCAAAAAGAAAATTGCCGCACTGAGCACATAGAAACTGTAGGAGTAAAAGCCGTAGTTGCGCATACTTGTTCCCAGCATTCCAACGTACAAGGTTAACGCTAAGCAAAAGCCGATGAACAAGCTCAATGTGAAGGTATGTATTGACGCCAACGTCTGAAAATCATTTAACGTAGCGATATTTAGCCTGACAGGTCGCTCTACCTGAGAGTTAATATCCAAAAATAGACGCTTATGGGTATTATCTATTGCATAGGACTCAAATGCGCCGGTTAACTTGGGGACTTTTTGCATCTCGCTGTCATACAGCTGATTATAAGAAAGGTAGTTTCTTGGGAAATAGAGAACGTGAGTCGCGTTGACATCGCAGCTTAACGAAAGTCGCTGTGCACCTTCTTTAAGTACGATAGACAGAGCACTATCGGTATCAGTATCAGAAGTACCATTTTCAGCATTAATGACGCACGCTGCATTGGCAAACGTGCCGAACGTCAGCAAAATCAACCCAAACAACAAGCGAACAAAATTACGCGACACTCCACATGTCATAGATTTGCTTCCTACTGGTACCGCAGCTAAATCCGTGTAGCAAAAATATCCCTGTACGGCTATTACACAAAGATGAGTTATGAGTATTTATATTCTGGTATAAAAACTCACACCCATTAAGCTTAGTTTAAAAATGTGAGAACGCTGAAAAATATCCTGCGGAATGACAAGAAATGTATATTTTTCCTATGCGGAGTTAGCTGCTAGCGCCGTCGAAGGAAAAATCAATACCACTAACACCATTTAATTTGGGCTTTGCGAACAAGAACCCCTGAAATCTTTGTACACCCGCATGCTGCAACCACAGCCACTCATCAATCGTTTCGACGCCTTCTACCACCAAGGGAATTCCCATAGAGTTGGCAAACTCGAGTACAGCCTCGGTTATTGCTTGTCGATGCCCGCTTTCGTGAATGCCTGTCGTTATTTTTCTATCTAATTTAATTTTGTCTGGTGTGAAGTCTGCGAGTAACGATAACCCTGCGTACCCTGCGCCGAAGTCATCTATAGCGACTCTCATGCCTCGTGAACGGATCTGCTCTATTGCTTGGTAAAATGTGTCACTTTCGCTGATTATTTCTGTTTCGGTAACTTCAATAACAAGCTGCTGTGGTTTCAATTTATTGCGTTTAACCAATTCGTGAAGGTAGTCTGCGACGTTGACGGTGGAGGTAATCGCTCTGGGGCATAAATTGATGGATAAAGACTGGTCTGAAGATAGCAACGCAGCGCCTTGCTTAATTGCTATAGCTTTGCTTTTCAGGTCAAAATCGTACTTTTCCGGCCCAACCAGCTCCTCCAAAATAGTCTCAGGGTATCTCCCATCGTTACTTCTGATTAGGGCTTCAATTGAAGAGACACGAGCTCTGTAGGTATCCACAATAGGCTGAAAGGCAAACTGAATGTCAGAGTTTTCGAAGGGTTTAACTGCTTTCTCTGACGTCGCAACGTTAGCTCTTACGTCTTTGCGCGCGTTATCACTTAAACAAGTTCGCCATTTCCCAGAAGCAAAGCTGTTGAGAAGCGCAAATATCCGGCTTTCCCGGCTAATATTAATGTCCGAAGGTAACCAATAGCAGCGGCTTCCTTCTGCGACAGAAAGCGTTCTTAAATGCCAATCTCCAAAATCGCGTTTGTGAATGACCATTTCGGTCACTTTCATAATGTTGCTGTGACGACTGTCTGTTTTTATATGTTCGAAAAGCCCGTTTACCTTCTCACAATCTCCTTCAAGCACTTGAAAGAAGTATTCCCCATCAAACAAAAGAATACCTGTAATGTGGTTTTTCGCATTAAATGGCAGTGAATCGTTTGTTATTTTAAGAAGTTCATTTTCATCAATTTTTACCATCGACTGACTTCTGTAAACTAACTGCTTAAGCACGGGTTGCCTCTTGTTAAACTTTGTTTTCATCCCTGCTTCGAACTAGCTGCAACCTCTTTTTACAGCTTTTTTATCATAGTGTGGGGCAAAGTATAGTCTTAGAAACGAGAATCTCGCAAAGTCGGTTTAGGTAACTTTGCTTAACTTAAATTAACGTCTTTCAATGGCGGGAATCTCAATATATGCATCGGGATCAGATTCTTTTAGCGCATTAAGTTTACGTTTTCTTGTCGCTCGCTCATCAATAGTTTCACCAAAAACCTGTACATGTAAGTCGGCAATCAGCGCCTTGCCCTGTTCATTGGTAATTATCCCTAGAAGCTCGCCAGCGTGCATAAACCCTTGTACTCGATATTTCTCAGCATCGACCTTTTTACCGTTTTTGCTGGCTGTATAAAGCGCGATAAGCTGTTCGGAACAAGCATCTAAAAAACGTACCTTCTGTTTCTCATCAATCATTATCTTATTCTTTCCTTCGGTGGCTTGTATTCAGACACCTTAGCGAGATTTTGATGTTATGGGTAGATGTAAGCTTAACTATGCGCCTAACGCCGACTAAGTTAGGCCTATCGATTACTTCAACTAAAGTTCATTGGTGAAATAGCCGTTTGATGCCTACGCTCTCATTAGTGCTAGAAAGAAACTTTCTAGGTAGTCACCGTTAAATTTATGTGAGCATCACTATGCGAGTTCAAATAGCGTTAGGCTTGGTTGCTGCCTTGGTATTTGCCCCCGTTGTTGTTGCAAAGGGAAATGCTCATCATTGGGAAACGTCACCCCATCATCTATCTGCATTGGTAGGTACCACTTACACAAAAGAGTGCGGAAACGCATTTACAATAGGTGTCGATTACGAATACCGTGTGAGCGACTTTTTAGGCGTAGGCTTTGTGGCTGAATACGCGTTTGAAGACTTAGACGCTTATACCTACTTGCTTGTTGCTGACCTGCACATTACCAATAATTTTATTGCACAAATAGGCCCTGGCGTTGAGTTCCACGGCAGCCATAAAATGGAGGTAGCCCGGTTAGGCTTTTTGTATGAGTTTGAAGTATCGGGGGTTACCATATCGCCGCAGCTTCATTACGACTATCATCGAAATCATAAAAGTGCAGTGGTTGCTGGTCTGGCAATTGGTATGTCGTTTTGATTACAGCGCAATTCTGCGCCGTTTTTAGCTTTTTATTTGACGAAGGCTTTTAATCTAACGTTAATCTTCTAGAAAGTTCTTTTTAAGTAAGTCTGTTTAGTCTTATCTGTGTTCAATTATCAGACTGAGAGACTACGATGAAAAACTTAGCTTTAGCACTAACCGCCCTTCCCTTTATTGCTTCAGCATCCAATGCAGTTGCATTTGAAAAAGGCGACATTCTCGTCCGAGGTGGCTTTGCCACGGTTGCACCTGATGAATCGTCTTCAAACATTAACGTGGGTGACGACTTGGGCTTTGGCCTGAACATTGATAACAACACGCAATTGGGCCTCACCGCGGCCTATTTCATCACGGATAGAGTTAACGTAGAAGTATTAGCCGCAACACCGTTCACACATGACGTTAATTTCGCTATCGATAACCCATTAGGAACAGGTAACCAGCTAGGCGAAGTAACCCACCTTCCGCCCACAGTGACGGTTGACTATTACTTTAACGATCCATCAAGTGCTTTTCAGCCCTATGTGGGTGCGGGCCTAAACTATACGTTTATTTATGACGAGCAATTTACGGGAGCTAATGAAGAGGCAGGGCTTAGTGACTTATCTTTAGATAACTCGTTTGGCTTAGCCGCACAAGTGGGAATAGACTATCAGTTAAGCGAAAGATGGTTTTTGAATGCCGCCGTTCGTTGGATAGACATAGACACAGAAGCAAGCTTTAACCTAGGTGATACCCGGGGCTCAGTGAGCGCTATTGAAATTGACCCCTTTGTCTATGCTATTTCGCTAGGTTACCGGTTTTAGGTAACCGTTTAATTCTTTGCTTTCCGCAAAGTGTACGACAATTTGGAGCGTGGTGAGGTTCTTGAGCTGAAGTAATTATAACGAAGACAGATGAAATTAGAGCGAAGACGAACTAACTTATATCAATACCATACAAATCCATACAATGTTGAATATTAATGGATTATGTCTTTGTCTTCGTTTTTTAATCCGCTATGTTGCTCTCTCTTCTGTTATTTAGTCCAGTTTTCGTTGGATTACTCTTCAACAGTAACAAGTTTTGAAATGTTATAGCGATCTAGGTCGTCTCTAATTTCGGTAGTAATATCGAGGTATAGAGTAGGGCTCTTTATAAAATCTTCCCACTTAATGGACTGAATGTATGAGTGTCTACCTGTATAGACTGTTCCACCAACATGTTCATCACACTCTTGTAAATCTGGATATTTTTTATTAAACATATTCCTTCTTTATGCGCCATGACGGCCAAAATCGCGGTTGACGGTCTTTTTCCCCCTGAACGTGCCCGTTATCGCACTTTTCGCAAACTCACCGACCACCCTCTGGCGCTGCCCCAAGAAACGCAATGGATGCCTCAGCGCTGGGATAGCGCATTCGTGATAAGCTCCAAGTCTAAGGTGGAGCACACTTGCTTAAACCGTGAAGCGCTCCTTTCCCACAACGGGCCTATGCCAAACGATAATGGAGCTTGAGTAGCATGACAATCCTGGGAGCCCAGGCGCGGCTGGCGCAAATCGTCGAAGCGCTGGCGCGATTGGAAGAACAAAAAACGGCGTTGCTTAATGAACGTAGTGCGCTTTTGCAACAAAGTATGGCGCATCAAGCACAGTACTTCAGTCAATCTGAGACACCCGAGGCCAAGGTTGCCCTGTTTAAGCAATACTTTCGAGGACGCGAAGATGTCTACCCCTTCCGCTGGGAGTCTAAGCAAGGCAAAGCCGGATACAGCCCTTCCTGTGCCAATGAATGGCAAGCTGGGATCTGCAACAAGCCCAAAACGGCATGTTCAGAATGTGCCCACCAAGCCTTCCATCGCTTTGATGACAGTGCCATTAATGCCCATCTTCGAGGGCAACGCACGATTGGGATCTACCCGTTAACGGCGCAAAATGAATGTTACCTGTTAGCGTTTGACTTCGATAAAACGGACTGGTTTGAGGCAATATCGGCACTGCGAAACGTGTGTGAGTCACTGTCTATTGGCTACTTAGTTGAGCGTTCCCGTAGTGGACAAGGCGGTCATTTATGGCTCTTTTTTGAAAAAGCGACAGACGCAAAATCCTCACGCCAATTGGGCACAGCGTTGCTCAATCTGACCATGGACACATACCCGGCCCTTAACTTTGACTGTTTTGACCGCATGTTTCCCAACCAAGATGTCTTACCCAGCGGCGGGATGGGGAACCTCATTGCATTACCGTTACAAAAGCAGCCTCGCTTGTCGGGAAACGCCTGCTTTATTGATACTGACGGGGGTGTTGTCGAAGATCAATGGCAAGCACTGGCGGCGACGGGCAAACTATCACCTGACACTATACGGCAACTACTCGAGCGTCTCGCCGATTATGTGGACGTGGAACCGCAAGTCGCCGAGTTAAAACCCTGGGAAAAATCGACGACCCTTAATACGCCCAAAATTGACGACTGCCCCGCGACAATCGACATCGTCGTGGCTGACAAGCTGTATATTGCTATTGCGGTTTTACCCAACAAACTGGTCGCAACGTTAAAGAAGTTAGCGGTGTTTGCCAATCCTGAATTTTTTAAACGCCAGGCGATGCGATTTTCAACGATTGGCGTACCTCGCTATCTGTGTGCGGCGCACATTGAATCGGGCTATCTGCACCTGCCCAGAGGACTAAAAGGACAAGTTGAAGCGTTACTGGAACAACAGGCTTGTACTATCCGATATCAGGATAAACGCTATGCTGGTCAGCGACTCCCGGCCCTGCGTTTTGAGGGCACGCTTCGCAGCCAGCAAGCGAAAGCGCTAAAAGCCTTACTGGAGAATGAACATGGACTGGTCATTGCGAATACGGGGTTTGGTAAGACCGTTGTTGCACTGGCATTAATCGCCAAACGCGCAGTCAATACATTGGTATTAGTGCACAATAAGGCGCTGGCGGAACAATGGATTGAGCGATGCAAGATATTCCTCAAAGACGCTGAGATGGGATCTCTCCTGGGCGGGAAGGATAAATTAAACGGACGGATCGACGTCGCGACGTATCAAAGCCTGATCAGTAGAAATGGCATTGATATTCATGACAAAGTAGATAGCTATGGGCAAATTATTGTCGATGAATGCCATCACATTCCGGCCTCAAACTATGAAACGTTGTTAAAGAACGTCGCGCCTCAATTCTTGGTTGGCTTTACCGCGACGCCCAAAAGACAAGATGGGTTGGAAAAGCTAATGTATTTTCAACTTGGTGCGGTGTTATTTGAGTCTAAACCAGCGTCGTTAACATTCAGTCAAACGGCCTATTGCTGCGACACCCAAATCGCTTTTCCAGCGACTTGGGTGGATGGTTCGGAGCCGGTAAAAATCACCCAACTGTATCAATACCTGCAAGATAATGCGTCTCGAAATCAGCTCATCACGCGCAGCATTGCCCAGGCAATAGAAGCCAAGCGTCAATGTCTGGTGCTCAGTGAACGTAAAGAACATATTGCAATACTCAGCGAGCAATTAAATACACAAGGCATCAATACCATTGAGCTGCATGGTGGTGTGAGTACTAAGATCCGTAAACAGCGGATTGAACTGATTCAGAGGGATTACCTGAAAGGACTGTCATCATTGCGACGGGTAAATATGTGGGGGAAGGCTTTGACCTGCCTTATCTGGATACCTTGTTTTTGGCCCTCCCAATTTCCTGGAAAGGGATTGTTGCCCAGTACGCTGGCCGTATTCAGCGTCACCACCCAAATAAAACAGAGGTCACGGTGCACGATTATGTTGATGACTTTCCCATGTTACAACGAATGTGGAAAAAGCGTGCCAATGGATATAAGGCCGTTGGGTACAGTGTCAAAAAGATCGGTAGCGGCACAACTAACAAGCTTCTTTGACCCAGAATGCTAATCCATGTTTATCTAACTGGCTGCATAATTCGAAGTGTACCCCGTGGTATTTTTAATTCTTTTCTCGTTGATACCTACGATACATTACCCCTAATCATGAGCCGTTAATCGGCTCGCCAAAATCGCCAGAGCGGCTTGTTGATTGAGATGCTGTGACGGCAATACCACGGAGCGGACAATTAAACCGGTAGGCACATGCAGAACTTCTACCCCGACATGGGTGGCAGCCAAGCGGGTGGTCGGCGATGGGATGATCGTAAAGACCAAATCAGCGGCAAACGACGACGGCATCGGCATGTCCTTACTTTCGCATGCGCTCGACCGTCAGGCCGTGGGCCTGGGCGAATGCTAGGACTTTGCCTTCAGTCGCGACCACATCATGCTGATAGCGACAGCAGAAAGCGATCCAACGTTGTTCCGGTTTGAAGACTGCTCGCACATCATTCAAGCCATGATCAATGCCATATTGAGTGGTATCGATGGGCACGGCCTCATGGGCGTGAAAGTGTTCCTGCGCAAACTGGGTCAGCAGAGGGCGAGGCTCCGTGTCTGCACCCACCTTCCATACAAAATTGCAATACACTGTCATGGTGTCTCCTTTATGCTGGGTCGAGGGAAACATCACTGACCCGGATACGTTGCACGGTCACGTGTGCCGCACGCCACTTTGCCAGTTCGCTGTCCAATAACACCCGTTGTAATGAGCGCACGCAGCCCTCTTTGAGTGGATGCAGTATCGAGATCTCCCCATTTGAGGCCGTCCAATGATAGCTACCTTCTTTCGTATGGATAGGTACAGCACCTTGTATTGCGCAGTGAACGCTAATCGAATTGTCATTGAAGAGCGTGACTAGACAAACCTGGGGAGCGGCGTTGTTAGCGGTTAGTGTGTAAAGTAGCCAACCATCGGGGTAAGTGAGCACGTCATGCTATCGTGTCAGTGGTATCTCTCTTTACGCTAGTATAAGGTAAGGATTAGATCAATAGTCTCTTATAAACAATGAGTTAGTATCACTTTGATACTAACTCCCGCACGGACTGTGGTCTGCGGCTATGTGCTTGTTATTACGCTAGAACTTAACATGGACTCGGATAAACGGCTGGTCAATAGGCCCATTTGAAGGCCACGACTGACGCGTTAAAAGAGGAGAGGGAAGGAGGAGCCACAAGATCGTGGTGTGATTGGGACAGTGTTGTGTTTGCAGGTGCGACCGTTGTATCAGAATGAATTTTTTGTGCTGAATAGGGATTACTGTTTTGCTTTAATATACATGAGGTTATGTTTGAAATTTTCGTTGTGTTGTGAGTTAATACTTTGAAGATAATAGATGAATGTGGTTGACGGGCGGCATGCATATCACTACTATTATAAGCAACACGCCCGCCAAGCCTCTTAACAATGCTCAAATTGTGCGGGCTTTTTTATGCCTGAATTTTACGTCATGGAAGATAAGGCATAATGAATCAATTCAACAAACCCGCGGTTAGTATTACAGAACAAATCGGCATTCTTCAGCACCGCGGTCTAACCATTCAAAATCCAGAACGTGCGGAAAGATATTTAGAAGTAATAAGCTATTTTCGCCTTAGCGCATATATGCGCCCATTCCAAAAGAATATAAACGAACAAGTTGTAGATCATCAATTCAAAGATGGAACTGAATTTAAACAAATAGTGGACTTGTACGCTTTTGATAGAGAATTGCGGCTGCTCATTATGGACGCTATTGAGAGAGTAGAAGTTGCAATCCGAGCTACCTTGAATAACGTTATGGCTAACAAGCATCAAACTGATGATATATGTAGTGGCTCCCACTGGTACTTGAATGAATCATTATTTAAATCCTCATACCAGCACAAACGACTGTTGAAAGAAATCGAAGATAAGCAATCAAAAGAATCCAACGATCTTCAGAGAGATGTAAAAAAGATTGAACGAACTTCCGTTTCTGCCGAAGTTAAAGATCGGCGGATTGAAAGAAGAGTCCGAGAGAATTATGCCCGCTTCTACCAACATACATATGATTCTCCTAAGTTAATGCCAGGTTGGGCGATGGTGGAAGAATTAACTCTTGGGAGTATATCTCACCTATATCGAGGGCTAGCAAAAGATAATGACCGTAAAGATATCGCTAGAAGATTTGACTTACCTCAAGAGGTTCTTGAAAGTTGGTTGCATACGCTAAACTTTGTGAGGAATTGTTGCGCACATCATAGTCGACTTTGGAATCGAGAATTGTCTGTTCAGCCTAAGATTCCAAATGGTGATAATTGGCAGTTGCCAGACAGACTTGAGCCCAGCCAAGTTCAGCCTAAGCGTCGTATTTATATGGTGTTACTTATGTTAGGTCACCTAATGAGGCAGGTTAGTCCAGATAGTCAATGGCATAATAAAGTAAAAGCGCTAGTTACACTTCATCCCGAAGTGCCAAAATTTCCTATGGGCTTTCCAGATGATTGGCTCAACCACGAATTCTTCAGTAGTTAAGTATCGCGAGACATCAAAAACATCTCGATGAAATACGGGTTTTGCAAAGTCCATGTGAGATTCAGTAAAATTATTCATACTAGAATGTCTTCGTTTTAATTTGATATTTATAGAAATCGAATGGGTTTTATTCAGAGGTCTATAAGGCTACTTTGTCTTCGTTTTAGTTAAGCCGGTTCATTCTAAACCACTTGCCCTGCTGCCCAACCACTGCTCCATGCCCACTGGAAATTAAAGCCACCGAGCCAACCGGTAACGTCAACCACTTCGCCAATGAAGTACAGACCTTCTACGTTTTTCGCCATCATGGTTTTTGATGATAGGTCATTGGTATCAACACCGCCTATAGTAACTTCGGCGGTGCGATATCCTTCTGTGCCGTTTGGCTTTATTTGCCAATTCTCTAGGGTGTCAGCAATGGCGTCACACTCGCCGTGAGTCAGCTGTTTCACCGGCACGTTACGCCAACTATGATACTCAATAAGGCTCTGCACCATACGCTTTGGAAATACTTTATTTAAACAGGTAGCAAGCAATGCGTCTGGCGTCTCTGTGCGTGCAGTTTGTAGAAGCGCCGTAGCATCGTCGTTAGGTAGCATGTTGATACTTAAGCTGTCACCCGCTTCCCAATAGCTGGAAATTTGGAGCATGGCAGGGCCGCTTAACCCTCGGTGGGTAAACAACATCGCTTCTTTAAACGTAGTATTGTTGCAGCTGGCATATACATCAACTGCGATACCGCTAAGCTCTGCCAGTGTGTCTTTATCTTTATCGTGCAAGGTAAAGGGAACAAGTGCTGCGCGAGTAGGTAAAACGTTAAGACCAAATTGCTGCGCTATTTTATAGCCAAATGGCGTGGCTCCTAGCTTTGGCATGCTTAAACCGCCGGTAGCAATTACAAGGGATTCACATTCATACTCGCCATTCGAGGTTGTAAGTGAGTATCCACTTTCAGTTTTTTCGACACCTAGAATGTCGCAACGAGTAGTAATCGTCACATCCGCTTTGTTGCACTCATTAAGCAGTAAATCGACGATCTCTTTGGCGCTATCATCACAAAACAATTGGCCTAAGGTTTTTTCATGGTAGGCAATGCCATACTCGGCAACCAAGCCAATAAAGTCCCATTGAGTATAGCGACTTAGTGCCGACTTACAAAAGTGAGGGTTTTGCGAAAGAAAGTTTTCAGGGCCTGCATACATGTTAGTGAAGTTACAGCGGCCACCTCCTGACATCAGGATTTTTCGGCCCACTTTTTTAGCGTGATCGAGCACCTCTACGCTGCGTCCGCGCGCGCCGGCCTGCGCCGCACAAAAAAGCCCTGCAGCTCCTGCACCAATAACAATTACATCGCGCTTGATCACAATTAACCTCTAGGAAAAACGGCCAATGGATGTGTGGTTATTAGCTGTACGAAAGCGCGAGTACCGGGCTTTATAGCATTTTCGTGGCTTACTCGTACTTTAAGCTCGTCGCCGCAATCCAAGACAACCGCGTAAAGCCGACTTTCGCCTTCGTAGCGTACCCATTCAACCGTACAGTTAGTTTCACTAAGTGTAGCATCTAAGCTTAAATCGTCAGGGCGTACCAACAAGTCTACGTTGCCGCTTGCACCTTGAAGCGGTGTGCCTGGCACATTACCAATATCAGTAACCACTGTTTTGTCTGTATTTGCTGCACTGCTATCGAACGTCGCACTTAAGAAGCTCGCCTCGCCCATAAAACGCGCCACAAAACGGCTGGCAGGAGAAGAGTAACAGGCTTCAGGTGTGTCTAATTGCTCAAGCACACCTTTATTAAGTATACCCACTCTATCGCCAACGCTTAGCGCCTCTTCCTGATCGTGCGTTACCCAAATAGCAGGCACACCTGCTTTTTTTAAGGCATCGCGAATTTCCCAGCGCAAGCTGTCTTTTAGCGCAGCATCAAGGTTTGAAAGGGGTTCGTCTAGCAATACAAAGGAAGGTTCGTGAGCTAGCGTTCTTGCTAGCGCAACGCGCTGCTTTTGACCGCCAGAAAGACGTGCAGGTTTTGCATCGCGGAAGTTATCTAGGCCTAATAATTGAAGCCAATGATCGGCCAGCTTAGTGTCTTTTAAACGAAAGCAAACGTTCTGCTGAACGGTAAGATGAGGAAACAACGCAAAGTCTTGAAACACCATACCCACGTTACGCTTTTCAGGCGGAACATGTTTGTTTGCTGTACTTTCCCATTCACCTAGGCTCATCGCACCTTCTGAAATAGGAATAAGCCCAGCCAACGCTTGCAAAATGGTGGTTTTACCGCAGCCGGTTGGCCCCACCAGCATCAGGATTTCGTCTTGTCCAAGCTCAAGATTTAACTTGTCGACAACGCGGGTAGACCCATAATTCACAGACAAATTATTTACACTAAGCATTACGAACGATCATCCTCGGTAACGGTAAACTGGGCTTTTCTTTCGCCCGACAGCATGAGAATTAACCCCACACCTGATAATAAAACAAGTAAAAGCCCTGGCACGGCTGCGCGGCCAAAGTAACCCGCTTCGTAAACACGCCACATATAGGTAGCTAAGGTTTCAAATCCTGTAGGTCCTAACATTAGCGTTGCAGGTAGTTCGCGCATGGCTTCTAAGAACACAAGCGCTGCGCCCGCTATCATACCACGAAGGGTTAACGGCAGCGTAATTCGCATAAATGCCTCACGCGGGCTAGCGCCCAGCACGCGAGCGGCTTTTACCAGACCTGAATCAATATTCTCAGCTGTACTTCTTACACTTCCCACAGCAAGTGGGATAAAGCGCAGTACATAAGCCATCACAAGCAGACTTAACGTTTGATAGAGCGCGGGCAACTGCAGGCCAACATAAACAAGGGCCGTCCCCATAACGATACCCGGAACCCCAAAGCCAAAATAAGTAATGCGCTCCATAAAGCGACCAGCTTTTCCGGCAATAGCGGCGTGAGCCACCGGAATGGCTAGTAATACAGCAACAATTGCTGCAATAAATGACGCATGAGCTGAGTTCCACGCATAGCTAAATTCAAAACCGCCGGCGCCTTCTCGCACTAACCACAGCGTAAAAATAGCAAGGGGAAGTACAATAGCCATAAATACCACCGGCATAGTAGCCAGCAACATTAGGTTTCGCTGCCAGCGAGCAGGAAACAACGATAAATGCTTACCTGGGCGCTCTTGAGCGCCACTAATACGACTTTCTATAAATAGAATAAGCCCAACAATAACCATTAGCTGAAGGCTCAGCATGGCGGCTTGACTAAGACCGAAGGCGTTATACTCAACAAAAATAACACGGGTGAAAGTGTCAAAGCCCATTATTGCAGGCGTACCAAAATCGGATAACGCATAAAGTGCAGCAAGGAGTGCCCCTGCGGCAACGCTATTCACAACACGCGGTAAAACCACTCGCCATAAGCTTGCGCCTAAGGTTAACCCTAACGTACGCGCCGCGTTAACTAAGCTTGCATCTAAACTCAGTAAGCTTGAACGGGTTGTCATCATGACAAATGGATAAGTATAAAGGCTCATGACTAGCGCAGAGCCCCAAAGGCCGCTGATAGGTGGAGTGCTAATTCCCAGTACGTTTTCAATTTCGCCACCTGTGCCAAATGAAAAGTACATCGCAAATGCGCCAATGTAGCTTGGTAGTGCTAATGGCGCGGCAAGTAAAATGAGCCAAAACCGCTTAAATGGCATCTGCACATAAGCGGTTAAAAAGGCAAGCGGTACTCCGATAAGTACAGAGCCAATAATGGTAAGCACCACCAATGACACCGTGTTCGCTAGTACCCTTAAGTTATGGGTATCAAAAAGTTGCGCACTATCTTGAGCTAGAGAAAACAAAACGCCGACGGGCAATAAAGCCATCAGCGCGATAAGAAGTGCCAGTGGATACGACTTTGGCCAATTTGTCACAGTACGCCAACTTCCCTCATAAGATTAAGTGTAGGGCGTAAGTCAGCCAGTTTACGAAGGTCCATTTCAGGCGGTGACAGCGTGCTTAGGTCAGCTAAGCCTTGCGGCTGTTCAACCCCTTGAACCAGAGGTATTTCGTAGGCTTCGCGAGCAAGATAAGACTGAACTTCGTGCGAAAGCAGGTAACGAATAAAGTTAACCGGCAAGTCACCGTCGCTCAATGCCACAATACCAGACGCATTTACTAGGCAACCTGCGTCGCTTTTACTGTACGCAAGCGCTACGTTTGCATTCGGCTTACCTGATTTAAGGCGAAGGGTGTAGTAGTGATTCGCAAAGCCAATATCGACTTCACCACGTTCAACGCCCATCACTACACCAAGTTCACCTGCGTACTTTTTCGAGTGCTTATTAATGCCTTTAAGCCATGATTTAGTGGCTTTATCGCCCTCTAAAATGCGCATTGCCGTGACAAAAGACTGAAACGATGAGTAGGCTGGCGCCCAGCCAATTTTTAAATCGCTGTCGGCTAACGCCATCACGCTTTCAGGGATTTGCTCCGGTTTAACACGCTCAGTGTTATAAGGCAGTGTACGCACACGACCTGTTACCGGTGACCAGCTCGGGTACTGAAAATCTTCACGCAGCTGCGCAGTAAGGTCGTCTGGCAACGGCTTAGCCGCGCCAGCATCAGTAACCATGCCAATAGAGCCCGTGTCTACGGCCCAGAAAAGGTCGGCGCGTTTAACGCCTGCCTTAGTCTCAGCTACGATGGTGTTGGCTAATGCCGCAGAGCCGCCGCGTCTTATTTTAAGATTAAGCTTTGGGTTGCGCTTTTCGATGGCCTTAAGAACATTCTCGTACAAACCACCTTCACCACGACCTAAGTAAAGTGTGAGATCACCTTCTAATTTAGGCAGTGACTCAACTGACACACTGCCTGTTTGTGTCATAGCGTGAGCAAAACTAAACGGCAAACCAGATAATGCACCGGCCGCTGCTAAGCCTTGTAAGAATGTTCTACGTTGCATACACCTTCCTTAAAATACGTCTTTACGACTTTGTTCTACTTCAACCAAAAGTGCGCGAGCGCGGTCAAGTTTGGCCTGCATAGACTCTACGACCTTACGAACTGAATCAACGCCAGTGTCTTTTGAGATAGCTTGTGGAAGCGTTACGTTAAAGTCTTTCTCCAAGTCTTCAACCAAAGCTGCGTTTTTCGCAATCAAGTCACCTTCCACACCTTCAAATCGTTGAAGGTAAGTATCGTGAACGAGTGTAGTTGCTACTTCGTGAAGCTGTTCCGCGTACTTAGCAACAACACGATCAAGACGTGTTTTAATATCGTCGATAACTTCAGGGCCTGTGGTTGGTTCTTTTTCGGTGGTTTGAACCTTGTTCACTAAGCCTTTCTTTTGATACTGGGACGCAAGTTTAACTGCGCCTAACGCCTGCCACAAGGCATGATTTAGCTTCTCTTGCTCTACGCGCACGTCTGCAACAGGCTTGCCTTCATCAATGGCGACTTTCACACCATAAATACCTTGCCAAATAGAGGCGTAAATAGGCACATACTGGGTTTCAATAGCAGAGTGAAAATCCACCTCTTCCCAATACTCAATCAGTGCATCGGTCTTAAGCGATTTATCTTTTGCTTCATACGCATCAACAACACTGCCAAACTTGCTTTCTAACCAATGTACCTCTTCCGTATATTCGCCGATGTGCGCGTGAAGATTGTTCACGTGATCGCCAATGGCACCGTTAGCAAGCGCCTGAGAAGATAGCATCGAGAAAGTGACCGCAGAAGCCAGTACCAAAGCACTCATTTTTTTCAGTGTTGTTGTCATAATTATTCCTAAAACGTTTGTCTTTTCACGCAAATGATACTTATTATCATTAAGCAAGTAAAGGTTACTGAACGAGCCCACATGCTAAGTAACGTAGTGTGTTAGCCCTTATTTTTTCTGCACTTTCGACAGAGAATACTGCATGTTAGTTCATTAACCTTCACTGAACGTACTGATATTCAACGCTATTTACAGAGCGCCAGATCATACATAGGTTACATTTTAATGAAAATGGCAACCAAGTATACGCTTAAGTAAAGAATACCAAGCCGCATAGATAGTTGCCCACTCAGAAGCTTGCCAGACCTTCTCGAAGGGCGAGTAATTAACTATGCGGACTGGTATTAACGAATATTCACAAACATCTAAATAAAAAAAGCCCGCAACCGTGGTTGCGGGCTTCTTGATATCTTAATGCCGTGCTTGCCGGTTTAAAGGCTATCTAGCATGCTTTGCGCATCGCTTACATCGAAACGACCTGGATCTTCAACGTTAAGCTTTTTCACTTCACCATCTTCTACAAGCATAGAGTAGCGCAGTGAGCGCAAGCCACCGAAGTTGCTAGTGTTCATATCTAAGCCAATTTGCTTTGTGAAATGACCATTGCCATCGGCAAGCATAATAATTTCTTCAGCGTTATTCGCTTTGCCCCACGCATCCATAACGAACGCATCGTTAACAGACAGGCAAATGATGCTATCTATCCCTTTGGCTTTAATTTTGTCTGCAAGCGCCACATAGCCCGGCAAATGAGCTTGTGAACAGGTTGGCGTAAACGCCCCTGGTACTGCAAACAACACAACGCGCTTGTCCGAGAAAAGTTCATTAGTGCCTGGGTTTGTCACTTCTCCATTGACTAAAAGACCGAAATCCACCTCGGGCAAGGTGCTACCAACTTGTATCATGTTGTTCTCCTAGGGTTTTTGACACAAATACACATCAAATCTATGTTTTTTACTTTCTATTGCCATGGAGGGTTTCTCTCCTGCCAGCACGTCTGCACTGTTTGGGCGTTTAACCACTACCCGGTGCGTGGCTAGCTTTAGTGCTGGCGGTAACAGCGCATCTGCATCTGGATCGTGACCAAGCAGTTGCTGAAACAGCCGCATTTCCTTTTTCACCAAGGCTGACTTCTTTTTATGTGGGAACATGGGGTCTAAGTAAATAGCGTTCACATTCTCACCAGTGAAGTATTGCATTACCTCAGCACTATTTCCATGTTGAAGCGAGATTTTAGCTGCAAGTTCTGGAAAACTAAGCGCTAATCTGCGAATACCGTCTTCGAGTAAAGCGGCAACAACTGGCGATCGCTCTATCATAGTGACCTTGCAGCCAACGCTTACCAAAACAAAGGCATCACGACCTAGCCCAGGTGTTGCATCTACCACATGCCACGCTTCGTTACCTTTAAGGCCAATGGCTTTAACAATAGGTTCTTTGCGCCCACCGCCGTGCTGCTTGCGATACAAACTAGCCGGCGAAGCAAAATCAACCTCTACCGGATTCACTTTTTTCTCGCCTGCGTCGGCAAGGCCTAGCACGCCGTTTTGTACCTGCAAATACAGGCCTTCGCTAGGCTTTTCACTACTGCTAACAACAGGAAAACCCCACTTTTCGCTGATTGCACTAATTAATGCAGCGTCATCCCTATTGGCGTCATCACAAATAATTAAAGGCACATGATTAAGCATGACCGTACTGTTCCTTATGCCCTATCCATCTATTAATGATGGCTTGAGCGTGAGAGGGGTATTTGTCCCAAAGGGTATAAGCAATTTCCTGAACCTTAGGGATAAGAGCGGCGTCGCGTACTAGGTCTGCTATTTTAAGCTCGGCCATTCCCGTTTGCTTAGTACCCATAAATTCACCCGGGCCACGAATTTCCAAATCGCGCTGGGCAATATAAAACCCGTCGTTAGATTCGCGCAATACGCCAAGGCGCTGAGTAGCGGTTTTCGATAGTGGGCTCTGGTACATAAGTACACACTGACTTTCTACTGCACCACGCCCCACTCGGCCTCTAAGCTGGTGAAGCTGCGCTAAACCCAATCGTTCAGGGTTTTCAATGATCATGATGCTGGCATTAGGTACGTCTACGCCTACTTCAATAACGGTAGTCGCTACCAATAAATCCAGCTTTCCGTCTTTAAAGTCGGCCATAACCTGCGCTTTTTCAGCAGGCTTTAAACGCCCGTGTACCAAACCAACGTGTAAGTCTGGCAGCGCGGTACGAAGGGTAACCGCAGCGTCTTCTGCTGCCTGACACTCCAACACTTCCGATTCATCAATAAGCGTACACACCCAATAGGCTTGGCGGCCGTTTTCTTTACAGGCCTGACGTACGCGCTCAATTACATCGGCGCGGCGTGTATCGGGTAATACCACGGTTTGCACTGGCGTTCTGCCTGGTGGCAACTCATCAATAACCGAGGTGTCTAAATCGGCATAAGCTGTCATGGCCAACGTTCTTGGAATAGGCGTCGCCGTCATAATTAGCTGATGAGGGTAGCGACCTTGCTGCTCGCCTTTATCGCGCAGAGCCAAACGTTGATGTACACCAAAGCGGTGTTGTTCATCCACAATAACCAGCGCTAGCTGCTGGTAATTTACGCTTTCCTGGAAGATGGCGTGAGTACCCACCAGCATTTGAATATCGCCAGCTTCTAAGCGCGCTAATACTTCGTTACGGGCTTTACCTTTAAGTTTTCCTGCAAGCCAGCCTACCTCAATACCTAGTGGTTCTAACCAGCCACGAAAGTTATTAGCATGCTGTTCTGCCAACAGCTCAGTAGGTGCCATTAACGCTACCTGATGTCCTGCACCAATGGCAGAAAGTGCAGCCAGTGCCGCAACTAAGGTTTTGCCCGACCCTACATCGCCTTGTACAAGGCGCATCATAGGCCGCGCGTGCTGCATATCTTTTTGAATATCTTCCACTACCCGAGCCTGCGCCCCCGTTGGTGAGAATGGCAGTTGAGCGAGCATTTTATCGATAAGCGGCTGATTCACCTTAATAGGGATACCGGGCTGGGCGTCAGATAGCTTGCGTACTTTCAACACACTTAGGTGGTGTGACAATAACTCTTCCAGAATTAACCGATACTGAGCAGGATGCAGCCCCTCTTCCATTTCGTGTACGTCTACATCTGGTGGCGGGCGATGCACCAAATGAAGCGCCTCATTAAGGCTAATTTGGTCATCGTAAATACCGTCGGGCAGTAGGTCGGCCAGTGCGCCTTTATCTAGTAGTTTTAAGGCCTGATCAGTTAAATTGCGAAGGGTTAACTGCTTAACACCGTCTGTGGTGGGGTAAACTGGCGTTAGTGATTCTTCTGATGGTGGCGCGTCTTCATCCACTAATTTAAATTCGGGATGCATCATTTCAATGCCCCACTTTCCAGTACGCACTTCTCCGAAACACCGCACCGTGTTTCCCGGCGTCATAATAGACCGCTGCACTGCACCAAAGTGGAAAAAGCGTAAGGTTATGGTACCCGTACCGTCGCTAAGCTTAACCACTAGCATGCGCTTCTTTCCGTACTGAATGTCGGCGCTCATTACCTCGCCCTGCACGCTTACATGGGTAAACGGGCGGCACTCTGCCACGCTATAAATACGGGTTCTGTCTTCGTAGCGGTGAGGGAGATGAAACAGAATATCTTGAAGGGTAAACAAACCTATTTTGTTAAGCTTTTCTGCCACCTTTGCGCCTACGCCTTTAAGCGCAGTAATGGGTGTAGTGGCCAGTGCTTGCATCAAGCGATATCCTTCTTTTGGAACATTAACTATTTAACCTTTGAATTGGCACAAGCTGGTGTTATTCAACGTGTTATAGGAAAAGAAGTGTAAAGGATTGTTGAGGGGTTGGCGAGTACGCTTTAGGCCAGTTTTTTACGCTGGCCCTTATACAAGTAAGAGCAAAACTAAAAGTGTAACCAATAGGTTAGGCCCTAGTCGGCCTCTAGCGCGTTTGCTTCTGCTTTTGTGATCTGCATTTCTTTCCACCAGCTATCGTCGGCATCCACTTCACCAATGGCGTTAATAGCAGGCAAAGGCAAACCTTTGCGTTGGCAAAGTTTATACAAACGCGGGTAACCATTTTGAAAGGCCAATGCTTGGCACTCTTCTTCTGATAACTGCTGGGTGTTATACATACCTGCAATTGTACGTTGGCGCTGGGCTTCGTAAAGTACTAACGCTGCGGCTACCGATACGTTCAATGACTGCACCATGCCCATCATAGGAATAACAATGTCGTGGTCGGCAACGGCTTTCGCCTCATCAGAGGCACCGTATTTCTCTTGACCAAACAAAATAGCCGTTGGCTTGGTGTAATCAATATCACGAAAATCGACAGCGGTATCAGATAAGTGGGTTACCAGCACCTGCATGCCTTGGCCTTTTAGTTCAGCCATCGCGTCGTTGATATTATCGTGATTGGTTTGACGCACCCATTGTTGGCTGCCCATAGCGGTGCCGCGACGAAACTGGTATTTCTTTTCCCACACGGTGTGAACGCGATGAATACCCACTGCATCACAGGTTCTCACTACTGCAGATACATTATGCGGCTTGTGTACATTTTCAAGGCAAACCGTAAGATCAGTTTGCCTTCTTTCCAGCACTTGTCTTATGCGCTGGTAACGCTCAGGTGACATGGCTTACTCCGGCAGTTCCATTACACCATCAATTTCAATTTGTGCACCTTTAGGCAATGCAGACACCTGAACGGCTGCGCGTGCTGGGTAAGGCTTGGTGAAGTAACGACTCATAATTTCATTAACCGTTGCAAAGTGACCTAGGTCGATAAGGAAGATGTTCACCTTCACTAAGTCGTTTGTAGTGCCGCCCGCAGCGTCACACACCGCTTTAATGTTCTCAAAAACTTGTACAGCTTGCGCTTCAAAGTCGTCAGAAACCATTTCCATAGTTTCAGCAACAAGAGGAATTTGACCTGAAAGATAAACGGTAGTACCTGCTTTAACCGCTTGGCTGTAAGTACCAATAGCAGCAGGTGCCTTATCGGTCTGAATAATAGACTTAGACATAGTAGTTCCTAAATAGTGTAGTAATTAGTGTCGTGATTGACTATGACGAGACACTCTTTGAACTTCCGGCATGGTACGTATTTTCTTCATTACGCGAGCCAGGTGCACACGGTTGTGCGTGGTAAGTTCAAGGTCAATAAAGTAGATATTACTCTCTTTCTCTTCAGTTTGCAGACCAATGATATTGGAATCGCACCCTGAAATGGTGTTCGTTAAAGTTGCCAGTGTGCCCTGATGGTTAAACAACTCTATACGCAGTGACGCTTTGAATTCACCTTGCGGGTTGTCGTCCCACTGCATGGGCAGTACGCGCTGTGGCTCTTCACGGGTAAGCTTGCGTATATTGTTACAGCCAGTTTGGTGAATGGTCATACCGCGACCTGGGCTTAACACCGCAACAATCTCATCGTCAGGTATAGGGTGGCAGCATCGAGAATAGTGAACAAGCAGGCCTTCCGTACCACGAATAGCCACATTACCTTTCTTGTCTGATAAGTCTGTTGTGCTTTCACCCAATAAACGGCGCGCTACAATTGCGCTTAGCTCGTTACCAAGGCCGATATCTACTAGCAAATCGTCAAAATTTGCATGCTTAGTTTCGGCCACCACACGTTCGATATCTTCGTTTGGAATATCGTCTAGTTTAACGCTGCCTAACGCATGGCGAAGTAGACGGTTACCCATGTTCACCGCTTCTTGAGAATGCTGTTTACGCAAATACTGACGAATGCGGGTGCGAGCACGAGCGCTCACAACAAAGTTTAGCCAGTTCGCATTAGGCTTCGCTTTCGGCGAGGTAATAATTTCCACGGTTTGACCGTTTTCAAGCGGCTTGCTTAAGCTAAAGTTTCTGCGCTCTACGCGCACACCTACGCAGGTATTACCCACATCGGAATGCACGGCATAAGCGAAGTCAACGGCGGTTGCGCCCATTGGCAACTCGATAATACGTCCGTCTGGTGTAAATACGTAAATTTCATCAGGGAACAGGTCGGTTTTTACCGATTCGATGAATTCAAAGGATGAGCTGGCCGATTGCTGAAGCTCAAGCAGGCTTTGCATCCACTTGCGCGCTCGAAGCTGTGCAGTGGTGCCATTATCGCCAGGCTCTTTGTAAAGCCAGTGCGCCGCCACTCCTTTGTCTGCCATTTGGTCCATTTCCTGGGTTCGAATTTGAATTTCCACAGGAATGCCGTGCGGGCCAATTAATGACGTATGCAACGACTGATAGCCGTTGGTTCGAGGGATAGCGATATAATCTTTAAAACGGTTTTCAATAGGCTTGTACAGCCCATGCATAGCACCGAGGGCGCGATAACAGTTATCTACCGATTGAACAACGATGCGAAACGCATAAATATCCATTACCTCATTGAACATAAGTTCTTTGTTTTTCATTTTGCGGTAAATGGAATACAAGTGTTTTTCGCGACCCAATACATTCGACTCAATTTGGTAGGCGTCTAAACGAGTGTTCAGCTCTTCGCGAATGTTTTCGATAATCTCTTTACGATTACCGCGGGCCTGGCGCACAGCAGACTTTAGTGCGCGATGGCGCATAGGATACATGGCCTGAAAACCTAAATCTTCAAGCTCATTTTTAATGTCGTGAATACCCAAGCGGTGGGCGATTGGCGCGTAGATCTCTAGCGTTTCTAGCGCAATGCGGCGGCGCTTGTCTGGTCGTAATGACCCGAGCGTGCGCATGTTGTGCGTGCGATCAGCAAGCTTGATAAGAATAACCCTGATGTCTTGCACCATGGCCATCATCATTTTACGGAAGTTCTCCGCCTGCGCTTCCTGTTTAGTGCTAAACGCGAGTTTATCTAGCTTACTAACACCTTCTACCAGTTCAGCAACGGTATCGCCAAAAGCTTCGGCTAAGTCTTCTTTGCTGTAATGGGTATCTTCAATAACGTCGTGAAGGAGTGCCGCCATGATCGTTTCGTGATCAAGGTGCATGTCAGCCAAAATACCGGCAACTGCAACTGGGTGAGTAATGTACGGATCGCCGCTTGAACGCATTTGTCCGTCATGCGCTTCTTGGGCTAGCACAAAAGATTCTTGTACCAACTGAACGCGGTCGGCTGGTAAGTACTCTAAAACTTTCTGCTTTAAACCTTCAAACAAATACACAGTGAAGCGTGACCCTTATCTAACGTTACAACCCTAAGAATACGTTTAATTGTGCAAGAAGCCAATACGCCAAAAGTAAAGCGCCAGTGCTTTTTTCAAAGCACTGGCGCTAAAATACCGATAAAACCGTTAAAAAGAGGTTTTATTGATCAGATAGGATGTTTGCTACTGATGCAAATTCAGCATGTTCTTGCTGCTCTTGAGCTTGAAGTTCTGCTTGTTCAAGCGTAGCAGCCGTTACCAAACCTTCTTCAATTTCACGAAGTGCTGTAACAGTTGGCTTATCGTTTTGAACGTCAACCATAGGATCTTTGCCTTCAGTGGCAATTTGACGTGCACGGCGTGCAGCAACAAGCACTAGGTCAAAGCGGTTACCAATTTTATCTACGGCATCTTCTACAGTTACGCGAGCCATGTATTTCTCCGAAAATTAGGTTGAGCAAGTTATTCAAAAAACGGCCGCGTAGTATACACAGATACGTGGCGCGATCCTAGCGTTTTGTTTGAATTTGAAGCAGTCAGATCATGCAATTTATGCAGCGATCGTTCGATGCTAAAACAAAACACGTGTTGTTAAGTTAAGCTTACGCGCTACCGAGCAGTTCGTCCAATAGCACTTGATGGCGCATTTGTTGTTTTCCCGTGCGAAGTCGCTGTGCTGTAACGATGGCTTCCAAATCGTTTAATGCAGTCGCGAAGTCGTCGTTGATAATTACACTTTCGAATTCATTGAAATGAGACATTTCAGCTACGGCTTGCGCCATACGCCCTGCAATGACTTCTTCACTGTCTTGACCGCGATTATTTAAACGCTGCTCTAGCACGTCGAGTGAAGGCGGAAGAATGAAAATACCGCATGTGTCTGGCATAAGCTTTTTAACTTGGCGCGCGCCCTGCCAATCGATATCTAGAAATACGTCAATGCCACGGTGCAAAGTTTGTTCAATTGTCACGCGGGATGTGCCGTAATAATTGCCAAATACTTCTGCGTATTCAAAAAACACACCCTGTTCAATCAGCGCTTCAAACTGCTCTCGGCTCACAAAATGGTAGTGCACGCCGTCGACTTCACCCGGACGAGGTTGACGTGTTGTATGAGATACAGACACCTGCATTGGCGTAGCTGTATTGCTTTCATACTTTTCCATTAGCGCCTTTATAAGGCTTGATTTTCCTGCTCCAGAAGGAGCTGCAAGAATGAATAAGTTGCCGAGTAGTGAAGCCATAGGGTATTAAAATTCTTTCAAAATGTGGTGATTTCAAGTGGCAATGATAGCATATTAAGCGGTTGTGCCGTACCTTTCATTGCATAGTGAAAACTTGGTTCATTCTATCAAGCTTATGCCGATGGGTTACCACAGCAAAAATTAATGGGGTCAGAGTACTTTTTCTGGCCCTAAATGTACTCTGACCCCAAAACTAGGAAATAAAGCATGACTCAGCAACTTCTGCCGTGCGTAGAGATAAACCCATCCACTACGCCTGATGCCTGCGTTATCTGGCTTCACGGTCTTGGCGATTCAGGCCATGGTTTTGCGCCTATTGTGCCCGAGCTAAAACTGCCCGAATCAATGGCGGTTAAATTTCTCTTTCCTCACGCTCCAGAACGCCCTGTGACTATCAATGGCGGCATGAGAATGCGCGCTTGGTACGATATCAAATCGTTAGATTTTGAAAGCCGTGCGGACTTAGAGGGTGTAAAAGAGTCGGCTGCTCAGGTAGAAGCGCTTATCGAAGCACAAATTGAAAGTGGCATTCCTAGCGAACGTATTGTACTTGCAGGATTTTCTCAAGGCGGTGTTATTGCTCTGCACTTAGCACCTAGATATGCCAATAAATTTGCAGGTGTTATCGCTCTATCTACTTATATGTGCGAGCCATCACTTCTTGGAAGCGAATCAAAAGACACAAACCGCGAAACGCCAATTATGATGGCACATGGTGAGCAAGACGAAGTGGTGCCGGTATTTATGGGCAATGCTGCGTTCAAAACGCTGAGCGAAAGTGGCTTTAATGCCACGTGGCAGACTTACACCATGCAGCACAATGTTTGTATGCAAGAGCTTAACGACATAAGTGCGTGGCTTCAAAAAGTTCTAGGGTAATGCCTTAAGAGCCTGTTGGCCCTTGCTGCAAATTACGTTCATATAATAAAGATCAACAGGCGCTAGTATTTGAGCAAAAGGAAAAGCTGGTGAGGCAACCAAAGCCAGCTTTTTCTTAGCGTAAGTGGCTACACAACTGTCGATTGAAAAGTCGCGCCTTCCGTCTCTTCTTTACTTCGCGTTTATTCCAAAACTATTCGACGACTCTGTTGCGCCCCGCATTTTTAGCTTTGTAAAGGTTGTCATCGGCCTGCTTCAAACAAGCGTGCAAGTTTGTATCAGTAAGCGCAGTGGCTACACCAAAGCTTGCGGTTATCGAGTGATTAACATCACCTTCTACAAACGGGTTAGCTTCAACCACCTTCCTCATTTTTTCTGCTAATTTTACCGCTTGGCTCAACGTCGCATGAGGGAATAAGACCAAAAACTCTTCACCACCGGTTCTTGCCACCACGTCAGTAGTTCTTACTGCTTCTTTCATTAGGCGAGTGATGTGTATAAGCACTTCGTCACCAATATCGTGGCCATAGGTATCGTTGATTGTTTTGAAATGGTCAATATCTACCACCACCGCACTTAAAGGGAAATGAGCACCGGGATCTTGCATTGCGCGTTCAAAAAAAACAGCTTCAAGGAATCGCCGGTTAGGAAGTTTTGTAAGCGGATCGGTATTAGCCTGACGCATGCGCTCTAGATTTTCACGCAGCATTTCTTTTCTGCTTTGATGCCAGAAATTTTCACCTATAAAGGCGACGCAAATGAAACAGAACGTAGCGATTAAGAAGCGGGAAACATGCTCTGCTGGGTACTCAGCCACTATTTTTTCTTGATTGTAGAGCATAAAAATAGCGATCCCCATGGTTACTGCTACGTAAACCATGGCGGGCTTGAAACGCACAACAACTATCTGAATAAAAAGCAGGGGAAAAATAAAATAAAGCCCAGTGTTATTGAGCCCGCCGGTATAAACCAAGCCGTTTATGGTAAATGCTACCACTAAGCCTGCTAAATAATAGAAGACATCGACGCGAGGGAACATATGGGATAACGCCACATTGGCGTACACAAAAGCAGCTGACCCCGCCAGCGTTCCAACGAGCAATGGGTTGTTTGTGCCCATGTTGATCCACGCCATAAACGCCATAATGGTGCCACCAACATAAGATATGAAATATAGCGTTAAGCGCCTTCGTTTTGCTTCCGCTTCATCTTGCTGAGCACTTCTAAGTAATTGACGCAACGACGAACTGTCCATAAAAAGACTTATCTCCGCATTTAAAACTAATTGACCATTATTCCTTTCAGCATAGACTGAATGTCTAATAATAACCAAGGAGAAAACTGCGCCTAATTTCAAACATTAATACAGAAAATGCGTATACTACGGGGTATATCGTATGACGTTATGTGATACATCGTTTTAGTTTCTTTTTATATAGTTTGGAATAGCCATGAGTCACCTCAACACTACCCGCACCGTTCGAATTGCTACTAGAAAAAGTGCTTTAGCGCTTTGGCAAGCAGAGTATGTGAAGGCAAAATTGTTGGAGCATTATCCGTCAATGACCGTTGAGCTTGTGCCTATGAGCACGCAGGGCGACAAAATTTTAGATACACCTCTGGCGAAAATTGGTGGTAAAGGACTTTTCATAAAAGAGCTTGAAATTGCCATGCTTGAAGGCTGTGCCGATATTGCCGTGCACTCTATGAAAGACGTACCGGTTGAATTTCCTGAAGGTTTTGGCCTTCACGCTATTTGTGAGCGAGAAAACCCGTTCGACGCTTTTGTTTCAAATAACCACGACAGTTTAGATGCCCTACCCCAGGGCGCAGTAGTAGGTACGTCTAGCCTTCGCAGACAGTGCCAAATTCGCAAGTATCGCCCTGACCTTATCATCAAGGACCTGCGCGGAAACGTGAATACTCGCCTAGCCAAGCTAGACGCAGGTGAGTACGATGCCATTATCTTAGCTTCTGCTGGCCTTATTCGCCTTGAAATGGAATCTCGTATTCGCATGCCGTTACCCGCTGATATTTCACTACCCGCCGTTGGACAAGGTGCCGTAGGTATTGAGTGCCGTAACGACGATGAAGAGCTAATTAAGTTGCTACAGGCGCTGAACCATACAGACACTAATACACGCGTTACTGCGGAACGCGCCATGAACGAGAGATTGGAAGGCGGCTGCCAAGTACCTATTGGTAGCTTTGCCACGCTTGATGGCGATGTGCTGACACTAACCGGTATGGTTGGTAAGCCAGATGGTTCAGAACTGCTCTTTGCTTCTGCTACAGCGTCGCGAGAAAAAGCCGCAGATATCGGTGTTGAAGTAGCGGAATCCCTTCTTGAGCAAGGTGCCGGTGAAATCTTAAAGGCGCTTTATAACTAAGTTATAGTTTGTCGAATGCGTGCAGGTTTACGCAGTAAAATAAAAGGATGAAAATTCGATAGTATGTTGCTGTTTACGCGCCCACTGCCAAAGTTAAAAGCAAGCGCTTCTGCCTTTGAAAAAGCCGGAATTGACGCGGTAGGCGTTGCCACGTCTAACATCATTGATATTTCGTCTGAAAGAAAAGCTGCTGCAGAATTTTTAGCGTCAAATGTAGTAAACGCAATCGTTGTTACCAGCGTATATGCTGTAGACACCGTTATTGAAGGCTTACGCGAAACGGCTAACGAATTACCATTGATCATAGCTGTGGGCGATGCCACTGCACGAAAATTACAAGCGGGACTTCAGGCGTTTTCATCGGCGCAGGTTGCTATTCCCGAAGCCCATACATCCGAAGGTATACTGGCAATGCACCAACTTAATGAGGCAAACTGTCAGCATGTCGTTATCATTAAGGGTGAAGGTGGGCGCGACGCCATAGCCACTGGATTAGACGAAAAAGGTATTTTAGTGAATAGCTTTTGCGTTTATAAAAGAGAGCAACTTGCAAGCCCAATTTACACAAAACGGTGGAAAATGGGCGAAGTTAGCGGCATTATCGCTACAAGCGAAGCAATGGCACTGCAACTAATTGCGCAATTTGGCCAAGCACTTAGATCTATTAAATGGTTAACAGTGAGCGACCGAATTGCCAAAACCCTCACTAGCCAAGGCATTGAAGAGGTAGCGGTTTGTCAGCGAGCCACCGATCAGGCACTCATCGCCTGGGTAAAGGATAACTGGGAGTATTGAATGGCCAACAACAATGAAAGTAGCCCACAAAAAGAGGAACTCGTGAAAGTGGAAGCTGAAAAAGACGTTATCGAATCTTCTGCCACGCACAGTGAATCAACACCATCGGGTGCTGCTAAACAGAAATCGTCGGGAAATGGTCTACTGTGGTTTGTTGTAATCATCCTTTTCCTTATTGTGCTTGGTATGGCTGGCGCAGGTTACTGGTATTACATGCAGCAACAGTCGGCAAGCAAGGACTCTGAATCTGCACTTCAAACGACGACCTCTCAGCTAAACACTATTGAGCGTGAGCGCGCTGGCCTTGTTGCCTCTATCGACAAAGTAGCTCGTACCAACCAGACGTTAGAAAGCACGGTAGCCGAATTAAAAGCGCAAAACGAAAAGCTGACGCTGCAAGCTGAATCGACTCTTGAACAACTAAATAATATGGAAGGTCGCCGCCCGGCAGACTGGCTCATTGCTGAAGCTGATTACTTAGTTCGCATGGCAGGTAGAAAGCTTTGGTTAGAAAACGACGTACGCACAGCAATTTTGCTGCTAGTTAACGCAGATAAACGCTTGAAGTCATTGGCCGACCCATCGGTACTTCCGGTTCGCGCAAATCTTGCTGAAGATATTCAAACCTTACAACAGCTTAACCCTGTATCACAAAGTTCCGTCGCCCTCGCGCTTACGGGTATGATTGCTCAAATTGATAAACTGCCACTTGATACCTTCGAAAAACCAGAAGACGCCAATGCAGAAGACACGACCTTATCGGAGTCAGCTGACGACTGGCAGGATAACCTTGCAAAGGTGTGGCGTTCACTGGTGAACGATTTTCTTACCATAAAAACCATTGAAGGCCCGGTTGAACCGGTGCTTTCACTAGAAGCCCAGTTCCTAGCAAAAGAGCAGCTTCGTCTGCAGCTTATGCACGCGCAAACCGCCGCACTTCAGGGCGATGCAGGGCTTTACAGCCAGTCGCTTCAATACGCTCAAACGTTAATTATTGAAAAGTTCGACACAGAAAAAAGCCAAGTAACGGGCTTTGTAGATGCACTACAAAACCTCATTGCTACCGACGTATCGCGCCCAATACCTACAGAGCTAGCGTCACAAAAACCGCTAGAGCGTCTGCTGGATAGCCGCGTTAAGCAGGTGTTCGGACAAGGAGCAAGTGCACTATGAAATGGTTAGCTATTGCCCTTGCGGTATTAGCCGCATTCGTTGTTGCACTAATTGTTGGCCCAATGTTGTTAGGCGATAAGGGCTACGTACTAATATCACTGGGTAACACCGCTGTTGAAATGACGGTGATTAGCTTTTGTATTTTAGTGATTGGTGCCGTCATTGCCTGGTACGTACTATCTCGACTGGTATTGTGGGCGTTAAGCCTGATCACAGGTTCACATAAATGGTTCGGCACCTTAGGTGAGCGCAAACGTAAGCGTGCGTTCTACGACGGCTTACACGCAATGGCTGCAGGTGATTTTGATACAGCTCAAAAGGCGCTAAGCAAAACCACCAACGGCGATTTCGAAGGCGTTAATTATTTGGCGTCAGCGCAAATTGCTTTTGCCAATAACGATTTAGCCAAAGCCCGTTATTTCCTTGTCCAGGCGACTGATTTTCCAAAAGCAAAAGTAGCCGCAACAGTCATGCACGCGCGTATTGATATGGCTGAAGAAAAATACGATGCGGCACTAGAAAAACTTAACGAGCTTGACGAGCAAGAGCGCGAAAACAAGCAGGTTGTGCAGTTGAAAGCGCAAATTCTTGCCAAGTTAGGTAAATGGCAAGTACTTCAAGAGAATTTGTCAGGCTGGCGTAAAGCATTGCCCAAAGCTGATTACACAACATGGAGCCAGCGCATCGCTAAAGGTAAGTTTGCCGAAATTGCCAGTAAGCAAGGCGCTGTCGAGCTTAAATCGTATTGGGAAACCCTACCTCGTAAGCTTCGTCACGACGATGCTTACCGCGCGGCCTACATTCAACAGTTACTTGACCAAGGTATGCATGCCGACGCACAGAATTTGCTAGTTGAATGGCAAAAACGTGGCCCGAATAGCGCCCTGTTTCCGCTGTTCACGCAGCTTAATATTCCCGATGCATCGCCATCACTACGACTGCTTGAAAGCTGGATAAAGCAAGACGAAGAAAACGTGTCGCTATACTCCACGCTAGGCCAAGTTGCATTTAACTCAGGCGATGATGTGTTGGCGGAAAAAGCCCTGCTTAAAGCCACAAAAATGAAGTCGCGCAAAGAAGACTTATTGCTGCTATCTGCAATTAGCGAACGCAAGCATGACACTGCCACAGCCCTTCAGCTTTACAAGGAAGGTCAGCAGCTAGCCAGCTAAATGAATATTCGTTTAGCTTTCTGGTTATACTTGTATTAACCGTAAAATTGAAGATATAGTAAAAAGGAATTCTCAACTCGGGTTATTTCAACAACAACCCGAGTTGACTTAAGCAACTTGTCGGAGTGCTTCACTGGTAACCCAGTAAGCTGAGACCGCGAAAGTGGGATCCGTAGAACCTGATCAGGCTAGTACCTGCGAAGGGAACAAGAAAATACAATGTGCACAATGTTAAACCGTGGTTTAGCGTTGTGAAGCGAAGTTGTTTTGCTGTTGATGATACGGACACACCCATTACGGTGCTGCTCGTCACTCAAGGTAAACTGTTCAAGTTTGTCCCCGAGTCAACATCAACGGTGTAAAGGGCTGTTATCACCAAAACCTTTACCAACAATCTCGCTAAACTAACGGGATTATTCCCCTCTACACTTACACTTTGTATTCTCCTTCACTCCTGACAAGCATTTTTAGAACCTAAATTTACAAGGTAAAATGCTATGTCGAACAGACGCGAACAGCGCCAACAAGCTCAACAATTCATTAATGAACTTGCGGGCGAAGCTTACCCAAATTCAACACGCCACTACGAGTGTGGCAGCCGTGACGATATTCGTGTGGCCATGCGCCTTATTCACCAACACGACAGTTTAGTGGGTGGAACCGAAGACAACCCTATTTTAGAGCCAAATCCGCCAATTCCTGTTTACGACACTTCAGGCCCCTACGGCGACCCACAAGAAAACATAGATGTGCACAAAGGCCTAGCTCCGCTTCGCCAAACGTGGATTGAAGAGCGTAGCGATACCCTTGAATTAGAGGGCGTTTCATCAAGCTTTGCAAAAGAGCGTGAAAACGACATATTTACCGAAGATTTCCGCTTTATTCGCAGCCGCAAACCACTAAAAGCAAAAGCAGGCAAAAACGTAACCCAGCTTCACTACGCAAGACAGGGCATTATTACCCCTGAAATGGAATACATTGCCATTCGCGAGAATATGGGTCGCCAGGCCATTAAAGATGCCGAACTGACGCAGCAGCACAAAGGCGAACACTTTGGTGCGAATTTACCCGATACCATCACGCCTGAATTTGTACGCCAGGAAGTGGCCGCAGGCCGCGCCATTATTCCATGCAACATCAATCACCCCGAGTTGGAACCAATGATTATAGGGCGTAACTTTCTAGTAAAGATTAACGCAAACATTGGTAATTCAGCAGTCACCTCGTCTATTGAAGAAGAGGTAGAAAAGCTGGTGTGGTCAACGCGCTGGGGCGCCGATACCATCATGGATTTATCTACCGGCAGAAATATTCACGAAACCCGAGAGTGGCTGCTGCGAAACAGTCCTGTTCCTCTTGGCACCGTCCCCATCTATCAAGCGCTAGAAAAAGTAAACGGTGTAGCCGAAGATTTAACGTGGGAGATGTTTAAAGACACCCTAATTGAGCAAGCCGAACAAGGCGTAGACTACTTCACCATTCACGCTGGCGTGCTGCTTGAGTACGTACACCTTACCGCCAAGCGGGTAACCGGCATTGTATCGCGCGGCGGTTCGATAATGGCAAAGTGGTGCTTAAGCCACCACCAACAAAGCTTTCTGTATGAGCACTTTCACGATATTTGCGAAATTTGCGCTAAGTACGATGTTGCGCTGTCGCTAGGTGATGGCCTGCGTCCTGGTAGCGTAGCTGACGCTAACGACGACGCGCAATTCTCTGAATTACGTACCCTTGGTGAGCTGACGAAAATTGCATGGGAGTACGATGTTCAGGTAATGATTGAAGGCCCGGGGCATGTGCCAATGCATATGATTAAAGCGAACATGGAAGAGCAGCTTAAGCATTGCCACGAAGCGCCGTTTTATACCCTTGGCCCCCTCACCACCGATATCGCTCCTGGCTACGATCACTTCACTTCAGGTATAGGTGCCGCCATGATTGGTTGGTATGGCTGCGCAATGCTGTGCTATGTAACACCTAAAGAGCATTTGGGCCTACCTAACAAAGAAGACGTTAAACAGGGGCTGATCACCTACAAAATTGCAGCCCACGCTGCCGACTTGGCAAAAGGCCACCCAGGTGCACAAATTCGCGACAACGCCATGTCGAAAGCTCGCTTTGAATTCAGATGGGAAGACCAGTTCAATTTAGCTCTCGACCCGCATACCGCGCGCGCTTATCACGATGAAACCTTGCCGCAGGCGTCTGGCAAAGTTGCGCATTTCTGCTCTATGTGCGGCCCTAAATTTTGCAGCATGAAAATTTCTCAGGAAGTGCGCGATGTGGCTAAACAAGCAGAGCAGCAAGAGTTTGAGAAAGAAAAAGGCATGAAAGAGATGGCCCAGGCATTCAATCAGTCTGGCGCAGAGCTTTATCACACTGCAGATAGCAAGGTAGAGCTACCATGATGGCGAAAGCGTCCATAAGCCCTGCATCCAACAACCTCACCACTGCACTTCCTGTAGTGTGGTGTGTGGGAGGCGTTGACTGTAGCGGTGGTGCGGGCGTTACCCGCGACGCCATTACATTGGCCGATCTGAACATCCACGCTTGTGTGCTCACTACACAGCTTACCGTCCAGTCCAACTCAATCATGCTTAGTAAGGAAAGCATGTGCGCGCCGGCATTAAATCAGCAGTGGCAGGTGCTGTTTGAAGATACCCCGCCACGCGCTATTAAAATTGGCGCTATTGCTAATGATGAGCAAGCGCTGTTGTTGTGTGCACGTATTCAAAAAACATCTAACCCTCGCCCCTTCGTTGTATGGGACCCTGTACTGTCTACCTCGTCCGGTGGCGTGCTGAGTGAGTTAAGCGAAAGCGTAGTTGACGAACTGTTGAATACGGTAGATATCGTTACGCCAAATATCGATGAGCTTGCGTGGCTCACCCATTTGCCTGTTGTTGATGAAGCGAGCTTGCTAACTGCAATCAATCGGCTAAGGGGTAAAGGCGCAAAGAGCGTGTACGTGAAAGGCGGTCACGCCCACTGGCAAAAAAATGTAAGCGATATTTTTGTTTGTGCCTCTCACACTCTTCGTTTTAGCCAGCCGAAATACGCTAACGGCAACCTTCGCGGCACAGGCTGTATGTTAGCCAGCGCATTAGCGGCATTCATTGTGCACGACTACTGCATTGAAGACGCACTTACGCTTGCTAATGCTTACGTCAGCGAAGTTCGTGGCCATACACTACCAAAGCAATGCGCAGCGGCTAACGCAAACGCCATAAGTAACGAATTAACCGCCTACTTTGCACGAACCAACGGCTTTCCCGCAAAACCAGAGAGCTTTCCGCTGGTGACCTTTCACCAACGTGGTGCCACTGCCAATGAAAAAGAGCGGGATAAGGATACCCTTCTTGAAGCCTCGTCTTGTAAAGAAGGCCACTTTCCTGCACTTACTCATACTCATTTAGGCATCTACCCTGTAGTGGATAGCGTGCAATGGATAGCCCGCCTCTGGCCAACGGGCGTAAAAATCATGCAGCTGCGGGTTAAACAAGGCTCCCAAGAAGACATTCGTCAGCAAATAAAAGAGGCAATAGAATTGGTGAAACACACCGACTGCCAATTATTCATTAATGACTATTGGGAGCTGGCCATAGAACTCGGGGCTTACGGAGTGCACTTGGGACAAGAGGATATCGACACCGCAAACCTAAACGCCATCCGTAGTGCGGGTTTACGGCTTGGAATATCAACGCACGGCTTCGCTGAAATTCAACGTGTTCGCGCTTTAAACCCATCTTACATTGCCCTTGGTCATATCTTCCCCACCAATACCAAAGACATGCCTTCGAAGCCTCAAGGTGTAGCACGATTAGAAAAATATGTGCAGCTTTGCGATGGCATTCCCACCGTTGCTATTGGTGGTATTAACTTATCGCGCATAGGCGATGTAGCTAAAACCGGCGTTAACGGCATTGCTGTGGTAAGTGCAATCACTCAGGCAGAACACCCGCTAAAAGCCTACCAAGCATTGGTTCAGGAGGCTGGATTTGCTTAGTCATTCAGCTACTCATTCACTTAGTCACTCAGTGGGCCAGCAGTTAGCGCATCAGGATATACGTCGCTACAGCAGACAACTTTTACTTGATTGCATTGATCACGACGGACAGCTTAATTTGGCGAGTGCACACGCTGTTATCGTTGGTTTAGGAGGATTAGGCAGCTTAACCGCCCGCTATTTAGCAGGCGCAGGCGTGGGCAACATTACACTTATAGATGGTGACACCGTCGACATTAGTAATTTGCAGCGCCAGCTAAGCTACAACGAAATGCACCTGGGCGAGCTTAAAGCCAAGTCGCTTTACAATGAACTGCGTAAAGTGAATTCGCATTTAAACATACAGTTTAAAAGCTTATTTGCTGATAGTAACAACTTACCAACATTAATTGCATCAGCCACCTGCGTGCTGGATTGTACCGACAACGTGACGGTACGAAGACAGATAAACCTGGCCTCGTTTCGCGCATCTATTCCGCTTTTTATTGCCGCAGCCAGTGGGCTTACCTGGCAAGCGCTGAACTTGCCTCAAAACTCAGCCACCTGCGGTTGCTACGAGTGTTTAGTGAATAATGTTGCCGTACGCGAGGATTGCGTTAGCAAAGGCGTACTGGGCCCAGTAGTAGGCATGGCAGCATGCCACCAAGCTACCCAAGCCTTGTTATTTCTGGCAAGAGGCTTCGATGCCGATATTAAATGGGGCCATTACGTAAACGCCCATGCAGGCCAAGGTACGCTTCAAAGTTTCAAGCTTCCCCCCTCTTCTTCTTGTGAGGTATGCCAATGACCCAAATTAATATCAACGTGAACAATCAACCAATGAGCGTGATTTCTCCTATATCACTTAGTGAATTAATTGCTCTTAAACAATTGAAAGACGAAGGCACCGCCGTTGCCAAAAATGCCGCCATTATCAGCAAGAATGAATGGCCAACAACCTACTTAAGTAACAACGATACCGTGGATATCTTCACCCTAGTGGCAGGAGGCTAAAATGCTAACACTCGCAAATCACACCTTCCCTTCCCGCCTGTTAACTGGCACTGGCAAATTTAGTAACCCGGACACCATGAAAAGCGCGGTACAGGCAGCCAAGAGCAGCATGGTGACCTTGGCAATGAAGCGTGTCGCCAGCCATAGCTCACAAGATGAAACGCTTTCGGCATTAAAAGCATTGGGCGTTACTCTTTTGCCGAACACGTCGGGAGCTAAGAACGCAAAAGAAGCCATATTCGCCGCCGAACTTGCGTACGAAGCATTAGGTAGCCCTTGGGTGAAGCTGGAAATTCATCCAGACCAACGCTACTTGTTGCCCGACCCCATCGAAACCCTGCTTGCCGCAGAGGCACTGGTTAAAAAAGGGTTTCACGTTTTGCCTTACTGCGGAGCAGACCCCGTTTTATGTAAACGCTTAGAAGAGGTAGGCTGCGCTGCCGTTATGCCATTGGGCGCGCCTATTGGCAGTAATCAGGGCTTACAAACCAAACCCTTTTTGCAAATTATTGTTGAGCAAGCGTCGATACCCGTCATTGTAGATGCAGGCATTGGTAAGCCAAGCGAAGCTATGGCGGCCATGGAGCTGGGAGTAGACGCAGTATTGGTGAATACGGCCATCGCCACGGCTAAGGACCCAGTTGCTATGGCAGCAGCTTTCGCAAGTGCCGTAGAAACGGGGCGAAAAGTCTTTGAAGCTGGACTTGGTGCTACCAGCAGTTTTGCCCAAGCCTCTAGCCCGCTTACCGCCTTTTTGGAGCCGGCGGTATGAAGGTAGCGCAGGCATTAATGCAGCAAGACTTGCCGCATGTGGCCATGTCGATAAACAGCAAAACAGCAGGCGACGTAGAACGAGCGTTAGGTAAAGATACACTTTCTTTAGACGACTTCATGGCGCTGATCTCTCCCGCTGGCGCTAAGTACTTAGAAGCCATGGCCTATCGCGCTAAAGCAATTACTCGCCATCGCTTTGGCAATACCATGCAGCTGTTTGTACCTTTGTATTTATCAAACTTGTGTGCCAACGAATGTACCTACTGCGGCTTTACAATGAGCAACAAAATAAAGCGCAAAACCCTGTCTATAAGCGAAGTGTTGACCGAAATTGAAGCCATCAAAGATTTAGGCTTTTCACAGGTGTTACTGGTTACTGGCGAACATGAAACCAAAGTGGGGATGGAATATTTTGAGCAAACACTAAGCGCCATTCGCGAAAAGGTGAGCTACCTTATGATGGAGGTACAACCTTTAAAGCGCGAGCAATATGAAACCTTGAAGCACCTGGGCTTAGACGCGGTGTTAGTGTATCAAGAAACCTACTCACCGCAGCATTACGCTAATTACCACACTCGAGGTAAAAAACAGGACTTCCTATGGCGCTTAGAAGCCTCCGATCGCATAGGGAAAGCCGGCATTGATAAAATAGGCATTGGCGCACTACTGGGTTTAGGCGACTGGCGGGTTGATAGCGCCATGACCGCCCTTCACGGCAAGTTAATACAGCAACACTACTGGCAAAGCCGTGTATCTATTGCTTTTCCGCGCCTTCGTAGCTGTGAAGGTAACAGCACTGGCGGCAACGCCCTCACCAACAGTAAACTCCCTAACGAGCGAGATTTGCTGCAGCTAATATGCGCCCACCGCATTTTTAACCCACAAGCAGAACTCTCGCTGTCTACCCGAGAGTCGGCAGTATTTCGGGATGGCGTAATGCCACTTGGCATAACGTCTATGAGTGCAGCGTCGCAAACACAGCCTGGCGGTTACAGCGCCCCATCGAAGGCACTAAATCAATTCGATATTGACGACAACCGATCTGTATCAGATGTCGTGAGCGCACTTTCAATGAAAGGACTAGAACCCGTATGGAAAGACTGGATGCCGTTTACAGAACGTGTTTAAGCGCAAGAATACCTGTATTTTTCGTTTGAAAACTCGCGCTAAAATAGCGCACTTTTAATGGATTAATCGATTAGTTTTTGTAAGGGAAAATAAGAGAAAATTTGTTTTGCTTTCGTGCAAAACCCTCCGTACAATCCGCCCAAATTTTAGCCAGACACTTTACCTATGCGTCTGGCTTTTTTGTCTCATTTATCTCATATTAGATTTATCAAAACTAAAGGGCAGTGCGTTGGATACCGTTGAATTTATTCAAATTCGTAGATTTATAGTGAAGCTAGGCAAAATGCTGCACAAGTACGGTACCCCTGCGTTCCGTCTTGAAGCTTACCTAGGTGAAGTCGCTAAGTATTTAGGCGTACACGCTTCATTTATTTCAACGCCAACTTCACTGACTTTTGTTATCTGGAGTGACCGTCACGAAGACGAATATAACCATGCTGCGCGTTTGCTTCCTGGCGAATTAGACATGAACGCGTTGTCGCTTACCGATGAACTGGCCAGCGAACTGCTGTCGGGCAAATTAACCTTAAGTGAAGCTGACAAGCGCTTAAATGAAATAGATGCCATGGGCAGCCCTTATGGTAAATGGGTGACAGGCGTTGCCTTTGCTATGGCCACCGGCGCGTTTGCTATGCTAATGGGTGCAAGCTGGAGTGAAATTGGCTGGTCGGGTGCCTTGGGTATAGTGGCTTATCTTTGGACCTTATGGGCACAGCAGTCTAAACGCGTAAACTTGATGCTAGAGCCTGTCACCGCGTTCGTTGGCGGCATTCTTGCCTGTGCTATTGGTCAATACGTTGACCCTGGCATTAACATTCCGCTGGTTGTGCTTTCATCGGTCATTGTATTTGTACCCGGACTAGCGCTGACAATGGGCCTTGCCGAGCTTTCATCGCGAAACATGGTGTCGGGCACGGCTCGTACTATGGACGCCATCATGCAGCTGTTTAAGCTGTATTTCGGTGCTTTCTTAGGTGTGTCAGTGGGCTTCAGTGCGTTTGGTGAAAACGTGTATACCCCTGCAGAATCGCTGCCTTACTGGGCTACTTGGCTAGCGGTATTCTTGCTGTGTATAGCCCTAGTTGCGATATTCAGAACGCGTATTAAACACATTCCATGGGCATTGGCAGCAGCATTTATTGCCTACAGTGCTACCGCATGGAGCTCTGACTACATGAGCCCTGGGCTAGGTGCATTCGTGGGTGCATTTGCGTTAGGCATTTTTGCTAATGCGTTCACCCGCATTGCTAACCAACCCGCGACCATTGTGGCTATGCACGGACTTATAGTGCTGGTGCCGGGGTCTAAGACCTATATTGGCTTGAACTCGTTTATGACGGGCCAAGACTTTGTGAAGGCAGACCATTTGGGACAGGAAGTATTTCTTATCTTTATGTCGCTAGTGGCGGGATTAATCTTTGCTAACGTGGTGGTGCCCACTAAAAAGGCGCTATAACGTAAATACAGTAACCTAAGGGTTTCACGCTAGAGCGCGGCTGGTGCCACTAGGGCTGCGCAAAATAACTAGCGCAGCCTAACAAGCAGGCAAGACGCGCTATTTAAGCAACTTGATCAACGCTCGTCCTAAACGGGCGTTGAGCGCGCCCGCAGCAATCGCTTCAGCAGAATTTTCCATAAACTTCGCCGACAAGCTGCCGCCAATTTGATTGGCAACTTCGTCGGTAGCTAAGTCAAACACGCCTTGCGCCGCAATGTTTTGCGCCAACACTTTAAGTAACTTCCAGTTGCCTGCTGTACTTGGCCTTAGTCCATACACGCGGGCCATTCGACGAATGGTACGAAAGCTAATCCATACCACAGCAAAAGTTTGAATAAGATTATTTGGGCTTATAAACGCAAGGCTTCCGGCGGTCACCGACTCTTTATTCAGCACCTTGTGCGCCTTTTCCTGAACAGGTTTTAGTACCGTGTCTTCGTACAGGCCTAATCGTTCTGGGCCTGTCATGTCGTCTTGAAGCTGCTGCTTATAACGGTCGAAACAATGCGCTGCGTAAGACCCCCGCGAAAAGCGTTTGCCGTGCTGGCTTAGCACGCGATCAATTTTCTGTGGCGATGCTTCTGTTCCCGCTGATGGATTTTGTTTCGCTGAAGGCTCTTTCTGCGCTGAAGGCTCTGTCCCATTACTAGCCAGCAAGTCTCGGATAACGCTTGCATCTTCCATTGCCGTATTTACTTGCTTGTAGCCTCGCCATTCTTTAAAACTCAAAAAGCTAAAGCAGCTAACAAACCCAACTAATAGCGCGCCCAGTACGCCCGTACCGATGGGGTGCTCGGAAACGTTTGCCGCAAGGGTGGTATAAGCTTCAAATACGAAAAATCCAATTAATGAAACCACGCCAAACCCTAATGTTGCCGCACCTAACGACAGGCCACCTTTTTTTGTATCCACTTCCCATACATCCTCGGTAACTTGTTGCGGAAGTTTGGTTTCAGGCTGCGCTATGTCTAAGGTTTGTGTTTTAACTTTAGTTTTGTACTGTGGTTTTGTTACCGCATCACTTTCACTGTCATTGTTGGGTTTACCATAGCCAGTCGCCGTGTTGCGCTGCGCTTCCTCACCGACATCGCCGTAAATTGCATCGCTTCTAAGCGTAGACTGGCTTGTTTGTTTTGGGCTTTCGTCAAATGTATAAGGTTTATCGCTCATTCTTACTCTCCTTTGCCCAGTAAAAACTGAAGCAATCTATCTACGCCCTTACCCGCTAAAATACGCGCCTTAAAATCGCTAGGTACACTCACATCAGGTACTGGAAAGTGGCTACCCTCTTCCATCTCTTTCAAAGTGCTGGGAATAGATTCGAACGTAGATTCTACATAGCGGCCATCAGTGTCTTTGTAACGAATAGCATCATCATTACTACCTTCATCGGTTACTTGCATGCTAGACACTAAAAAATGCTCGAATTGTATGGGTTTACCGTCAAACCGTGCTCTCGCCCCTTCGGTAATTTGGGTAAGTAAATTAAGTAAGTTAGCGCGCTGACTTACAGGCACTAAATCAGACTTAGTGGCCACAAACGCCACTCTGCCTATTTGTTCTTTTTTCAGCACATTGCGTGAAAACCACGTGCTTTGCCCGTACACAAAGGTGTCGGCCAGATGACTCAGAGTTTCTTTTAACTGATACAAATGCTGTCTGCTGTGGTTAAGCCCTTCAAACAAATCGACTAGAATAATCTGCTTGTCTGTTTCTTTGAAAATGGACTGCTTCAGCGGCGTTAACCACCCACTTTGGAATTTAGCAAAGTGCTTGTCGAATATTTTAAACCAAGGATGTGATACATCGCTGGTGATGCTAGACGGAAGCGGCGTAAAACCAAAGGCCTGCCAATCGAAGTCGCTCGATTCCAATAAAAAACTGCCCGGCTGAAGAAGAGATATGCCGTTGGCCTTCGCTTCTACTAAATAATCGCGATAGGCATTAACCAGCAGCTGAATACGCTGTTCGGTTGGCTCTTGCTCAAAATCAAACTGATTAACAAACGCTTTCCACTGGTTGGCAAAATACTGCTGCGGCCCACTGCTAAGCTGAGCCCACGCAGAGTCTGACCAATGAGCATAGGTTTTACTTAGCATGGGAATGTCGGTCACCCATTCTCCAGGGTAATCGATAAACTCAAACACCACATTGCTATGAGGCAATACATGACGCTTCAGTGAGGCGGTTTCTTTTAAACGCACCACCAGCTTAAAACCGAATGCTTCTTCGGTGGCTTTAGGCCACTGGCCGTTTTCAAGATCAGCAATGTTCTGTATATGCGGGAACGGTTTGTAGCCTTCAATGGGCTGTATGCGCATATCAAGCACTTGGGATGGCGGCAAATAACGTAGCAAAGGTAAACACGCATAGCCCTCTTCACTGCGGCTTTTCAGCATAGTGATAAGGCTGGTGAACAGCATAGATTTACCGCTTCGACTTAGCCCAGTAATGGTGAATCTGTGAGTTTCTTTGTTAAACACACTGCTAAGTTTGTCGCCAGTTAGCGACGCCATTGCCCGAGTCTTGTCAAAAAGCGTAGCGATATTTTTTTGCATTATTTTGTTTGTATTCTGCCTTTGCAGTTCCTATTCCCTTAAACCTAAACCTTTAAAAATAATATCCAGAGAGTGCAGCCTATACATTATTGCCCTCTCGTTATTATAGATATGCCTATAGGATTAATGTGGTTATTAAGGGGGAAAAGCAAGGGCAGTGCCAGCTAAACACGCCGCTTCGTAAATAAGTAACGCTAACGACGGCTAATAAACTAATGCTCGCGAGTCTTATTGAATAGCTTTTTCTTTATGCGATTTTTACTGGAATGCCAGTGATTCTTAGGTTTGCGCGGCGCGTTTTCAATAACGTGTTCAAAATCGATATCCGACTTTTTGGTGGGCGGAACGTGAGCACAAAAGAATGTATCAATATGTGACTGGGCCAGCTTCTTTAAGCTTTCGCGGTATTGGTTTGGGTGACATAACGGATATGGCGGTACTAGTTCACCTTTCACCTGTACCAATACATCGGCAATGTAAGCCTGCTGCGTGGGAATGTGCTTTAGCGTTAAATCGTGGTCGGTATGGCCCGGCGTGTACATAACCTGCCAGTCAGGAAAACCGGGCAGCAACTGATTGTCGGCAAGCGTCATGTCTGGCGCTAGAATTGGATTGTACCAAATAGGCATTCTTGGCTTGCCAATACGATTGGCCACCCACCAGGTTAGCAACAAATCTATACCGTGAGCAGTACGCCCAGCAAACCCAGCATACCAATTGATGGCTTTGGGATGAGATGCCACCTGCGCGCCAGTACGTTCACGTAGTTTAATGGCGCCTCCGGCGTGATCTGGGTGCATGTGTGTAACCACAATCAGCTTTAAGTCACTTAACGGACGACCTAAGGTTTGCGTAATGTATCGACACACGTTGTCTACATCGGCGCGGCTACAGCCATCAAGCAATAGCAACCCCTTGCTGTCTTCAACAAGATAAATATGCTGTATGTAGCCTGCAAGTGTGTGAATATTCATTACTGCTTCCTTTTCACCAAAGCGCGCGCCAACCGTGGTATCTGACATACCTCATGTACACTAGCACTAAACCCCGCTAATCGCTGGCAAAGTGTGAGCTGCGTGATAATGCCTATAGCGCTGAATCCTATCAGAACCTATCTGGTAAGACCAGATTCAGCGAACAAGTGTAGCATTAAATTGCGTAACCACATTAGCCCGGGCTCGCCTTCCTGCTGGCTATGCCAGTAAAGGTGTGTTTCCAACGCGGGAAGCTGATACGGCAGTTTGGTGCTAATCAGGTTATCATCGCTTACCGCATCAGCCACAGAGCCTGGCAAAGTTAACAAAGCGTTAGTGCTAGCCACCACATCTGCCGCGGCGCGATAGTTTTGGCAACGCCATAATGAAGGACGGCTTATACCTAGTTGCTGCAGCGCAATTTCTTCTACCGACGCCCCTTTTGCCCGGTTCGACACCGTTATATGGCGTGCCGCCACATACTTTTTCTTATCTATATTTTGTGCCAGCGGGTTTTGCTTATTCATAAGCACCTTGTAGGTGTCGCGGCGCAATAGTGAGTGAGAGATGGGCGCGGCAACAGCGCGACCAATATCAATAACAAGGTGGAGGTTTCGATTTGTTAAGTCTGCCAGCATTGTATCTCGATGTAAGCGAGTGCTTACTATTTCGACATTAGGTGCTTGTTTTTCAAGGGTTGAAAGCAGAACAGGTAAAACGCCTAATTCAAGAGACTCTTGCATGGCAATAACAAAGCGCTGATGGCTGTGTAACGGGTCGAAGTCGGCAAACTCCCCCAATGCTTTTCGAATATCACTTAAGGCTTTTAGAATAGCGGGCGCTAACCGTTCGCAGGCCGCAGTAGGCAACATGCTTTGTTTTTCTTTAACAAAAAGTGGGTCGCCCAAAATATCCCTAAACCTGCGCATGGCATGGCTAACGGCCGATGGCGTAATGTGAAGCGCTTCAGCTACGCGGGTCATATTCCTATGCTGCCAAAGCGCTTCAAAAACCTTTAGCAGATTTAGATCCAACTTCTCGAATTGTCTATTTTCGAACATTGCCACCACCATGAATGAAATTCACACCATTTAAGGATTATATTTCATTTCATTCACTTAACAACTTTCTCTACTATGCGTTTAACGAACAGTTATCGCACGCTTTAGAGACAGTCCCTACATTTTAACTTGCGGCGACCCAAGTGCGAGATGCGAAGCAAATACTCTCTATATTTAATTAGTACAATTTCAACGAATGTAAAAAGGTGCCCTATGGATTTTTCACATAACGACAAAACCAAAGCCTTACTAGAGAAGCTCGATAATTTTATAGCCGAGCATATAGCGCCAATTGAAGATGAAGTTTACGACTTTCACCACAAAGAGAATAATCACGGCGACTGGAAAAGCTGGAAGCTGCACCCTGGAACTGAAGCGCTTAAAGCTAAAGCGCGCGAAGCAGGGTTAGCCAATCTGTTTTTGCCCGATGCCGAGCTAGGCCAGGGCCTTACCACACTTGAATATGCACCTATGGCAGAGCGCATGGGAAAATACCTCTTTGCACCAGAGATTTTTAACTGTAATGCGCCTGATACCGGCAATATGGAAGTGCTGTATCACTTCGGCAGCGACGCCCAAAAAGAGAAATGGCTTAAACCATTGCTTGCAGGTGAAATACGCTCAGTGTTTGGTATGACAGAGCCTGATGTTGCTTCGTCTGACGCCACCAATATGGCCGCCACCATTATTGAAGATGGCAATGATGTAGTCATTAACGGTAAAAAGTGGTGGTCGACAGGGTTAGGCCATCCTAACGCTGCTATAACCATATTCATGGGCTTATCTAACCCCGATAACGACAAGCACAGTCGCCACAGTATGGTCGTAGTGCCGCTTGATACACCTGGAATTACCATTAAGCGCATGCTAGATGCCTACGGCGATTACGATGCGCCTTACGGCCACGGGGAGATGCATTTCGATAATGTGCGCGTGAGCAAAGACAACCTAATTATGGGTTTAGGCAAAGGCTTTGCTATTGCACAAGGGCGCTTGGGCCCGGGCCGTATTCACCACTGCATGCGCGCTATCGGCATGGCAGAAAAAGCGCTAGAGCTTGCACTTAAACGCGGTCACGAACGGGTTGCGTTTGGTAAACCAATCATACGCTTAGGTGGCAACTTAGAACGGGTAGCAGATGCTCGCATGGCTATTGAGCAAGCGCGTTTGCTTACGCTTCACGCCGCATGGAAAATTGATAATTTAGGCGTTAAGCATGCTATGACCGAAATATCAGCCATTAAAGTGGTAGTGCCGAATATGCTACAAAACGTGGTGGATATGGCATTACAAATTCACGGCGGTGCGGGTATGTGTAGCGACTTCCCTCTGGCGCGATTTGCCGCTGGTGCAAGAGCCCTTCGCTTAGCTGATGGCCCTGACGAAGTGCATAAAGGCATGGTGTCGCGACTAGAGCTTAAGAAGTATCAGTAGTTATAATTGATACAAAAAATGCGGCTTCATTAAGCCGCATTTTTTAAAGGTTAAACAGCTGCACCAAACAGCGCTAGTTGCCTTCTTCCCGCTGCTTTATTTTACGGTGAATAGCATCAAGCTTTTTGAAGCTTTCCCATAACTCTGGGTGTGTTGCGATTAATGCTGCAACATGGTCGTGATTTTCTTCACGAGTATTTTTGGTAAGAAATTTAATGTCGTCATCATGAGGTAATAGACCAAAGTTGATGTACGTATTATCGCTAGTCGACGTGTTGCTGGCTTTTTGTATCATCATGGACCTGTAAGACTTCAAGTACCTAGGCTCGCAATGCTTACGCACAATTTGGCTGCCGGTGGGCTTACTGCGATGACATATCATGTCAAACTTAGCAACGTCGTTAATTTCGTTGTAGAGTTCCAAAAAAGCAAAGCGCTCTTGCTCAAAAGCTGTTACGAGTTGAGGCGTTGTTTTCTGCCCCACAACATCAATTCGCTCTACTTTCTGCTTATCTAACTGGGCCATTGCGTGGCCACTGGTTAGTGAAAAAAGCGCCAAAGCAGCGCTTAGTGCGAAATGTTTTTTAAGAATACGGTTCATTTTAATTCCTGTGATTTTCATGAATTAATCTTCGTAAACTTCTTCTTTACGCTGCTCAATGCGCTGGTGAATAGCGTCTAGTTTAGTAAAGCTATCAAATAGTTCTGGATGGGTGGCAATCAACGCTGCAACATGCTCGAAAGCATCTTCTCTCGTGTCGTTAGTAAGAAAGCGAATATGGTCATCGCTGGGTAAGCGGTTAAAATCGATCCCCGGGCCAGTAGACGAGACTTGCATCATCATTGAACGAAAGTCTTTCACATAACGCGGTTCGCAACTTTTACGGGCAATTTGGCTTCCAATTGGCTTGTGGTATTTACAGATTACGTCGAACTTTGCGACCTCATTAATGCTGTTATACAACTCTAGGAACTCGAAACGTTGCTTGTCGAATGCGCGTTTCAGTTGAGGAGAAGTTTTCTCACCCACTACGTCAATTGTTTCGTAGTTTTGTTTATCGGTATGTGCGGCGAGGTGGCCGCCAAGAAAAGTACCTAACGTTAGTACTGTCAACTTAACGGTATTTGGGAACACTTTGTTTAAGTGTTTATTCATTTGAAACTCCATCTTCTGAACGTTTTAAAACAATAGCAACTGGTCTAATTTTAATCAATTAATAAAAATTTAAATTAAGAGTCTAAGCAAACTGTTTCATTAATGATGGATCACAAACAAAAAATGCGGCCTAAGCCGCATTTTTGTCATTCATGTTTTGGTTCATATTAGAACGTATATGATGCACTCAACTGAGCGTTGATTCCCGCACCGTAGTAACCAACCGTATGTAGGCTGTTAATGTACTTCTTGTCGAAGATATTGTTGATGTTCATGCGAACGGTGAAATCTTCTGTAAACGCATGTGAAGCATAAACATTGCCTAAGAAGTAAGCGCCCTGCTTAACATTGTAGTCAACGTTGCTGATTTCAGACTGCCATCTACCGCCAAAACCTACTTCAATTTCTGGCGCTTGCGGTACGGTGTAACCTAGTTGGAACGTCACTACATCACGTGGTGCCCATAGGTTAGCGTCGTTACCTTGCTCGTCTTCTACATCAATGTTGGTGTAAGACGCGTTAATGCGCAGATCATCAGTTAACTGACCCGCTAGCTCAATTTCAAAACCGTCAGACTCTACCGATACGCCTTTGTAGTAGTACTGAAGAGTTTCAGGGTTAGTACCTGCATACGCTGCCAAGTTATCTTGTTCAGCGGTGAAATAAGCGAATGTTGTTAGTAGTCTGTCGTCGAACCACTGTGCCTTGAAGCCCGCTTCAAAGTTCTTACCTTTAGTTGGGTCAAGGTATTGGCCGTTTACGTCATACTGTTCTTGTGGCTGGTACACGTCAGAGTAGCTCACGTAAGCATTAACATCTTCTGTTACCGCGTAAGTCGCACCAACATAAGGGCTGGCTTCGCTTTCTGAGTTATCGATAACCGCGCCTGCGTTTTGGCCCGTACGCTCGAAGTCGATCGCGTTAAAACCAGCAATGATGTGCATTGCGTCTGTTACGCTGAATCGAGCAGAGCCGAAGTAACGCGTTAGTGTTTGCTCAATATTTGAGTACTCAGACACACCTAACCACTCTGGCTCAGCAATCGCATCCAAACCGTACGGGAATGCAGGTGTTGGGCCGTATGCAGGAGTAGTAGCGTAGTCAAACGCATGAACAAAAGACACGTCGTCGCTAGTAGCGTGACTTACACCAAAGTTAACTTCATGGCTGCGACCAAACAGCTCGAAATCACCGAATACACGGCCTTCTAACAGGTGAGAGTCAATTTCAGAATCGTAACGACCTGGCCAGCCAACTAAGCCAAGGCCAGTCTCTTTATCAATGGCACCGTAAGCATAAAACAGCTTACTTTCATCTTCGTAGCCACGGAAGTTATAGCTAAGTAGCAATTGCCAATCGTTGTCGAACTCATAGTCTAGCTCAACAAAGGCGTTAGTGGTTTCAGTATCCCACTTGGTCCATTCTTGCGTAGTGGTGTCATTAATATCCCACTCAGCTTGCGTACCGTCGGTATAGTTGAATACTAGCCCGCCCCACGTGTTGCCGTCGGTATTGGCATCTTGGTATGACAAACCGAAGGTTATCGTAGCGTTATCAGTTAGCTGACCATCAATAACGCCGTATACAAAGCCGCGATCGTTTTCTAAACCATCTAGGTGAGACTCTTTATCTTCAAAGCTACCTACTACACGCGCCGCCCAGCTGCCGTCTTCTGTAAGCAGCATAGAGTAATCGCCTTGAACGCGCTTGAAGTTGTAAGAGCCAATGCTTGCACCCACTTCGCCGCCTTCTTCGTTAGTAGGACGCTTGCGCACATAGTTGATGGTGCCTGACGCGTTACCTACACCAGTAAGCAGGCCGTTCGCACCACGAATAACTTCAATTTCTTCGTAGCCGTAAGCTTCAACCGATCCGGTAACAATACCCCAGTCGTTAGGCAGGCCTACACCATCAATCTGGGTGTTTTTAATTTCAAAACCACGTGCGGTGTAGTTAGTACGGTTAGTTTCCCACTCTTCTACATTGATACCTGGTGCTAGCTTTAGTGCGTCGTTAATGTTGAACGCACCGAACGACTGCATAAGGTCTTCAGAAAGAATACTGATAGACTGAGGAGTTTCACTGATTTCCATGGTTAAGCCAGTTGCACCGCGGCTAACACGGTTTTGGCGAACACCTACAATACGAATTTTTTCTACGTCTGCTTCTTTAACTTCTACTGTATCGCTTTGAGTTGTTTGCGCATTTACCGACAAAGCAAACGCGATAGGCGTTAGTGCAAATAAACTGCTTAGTTTCATGGTTTTCTCTGTTATTTGGTTATGAAGGGTTAAGAACTTTACGGCGGGGGAGTATAAGATAAATTAAAGCTAATTTAAATGATAATTATTGCTATTTAAGTTTCTAAAAAGAGATTTCACAAAGTTGTAAAGGTAGCTGCGTTTGTGGGAATGCGATAATCTGTACCTCAGATCAGGGAGGCATCGACATTTTGACTAGCAGTACAAAAAACACCATTAAGCATTACAGTGAAAAAGCGCAGCATTACTTCGACTTATACAATTCGGTTGATGCAGAAAGTGTGCACACTGACTGGAAAGCATCTTTACAGCAAGCTGAAGTAGGCTTTGCGTTAGACGTAGGTGCTGGCAGTGGCCGCGATGCAAATTGGTTAGCCGAAAAAGGATGGAAAGTAATAGCTGTAGAGCCTGCAAATGAGCTAAGAAACCTAGCACAAGCCAATTCACATAACAGTGTTACATGGTGTAACGCCAGCTTACCTGCGCTTACCACCCTACCCCAAGCGCCAAAAACATACGACCTAATACTGCTTTCTGCTGTTTGGATGCATTTACCAGAATCTGAAAGGCCACTCGCGTTAAACCGTTTAGCTGATTTACTTTCAGAAAATGGAATCATGTATATAAGCCTTCGATTCGGCCCCAATGATGATGCAAGGCCCATGCACGCTGTCAGTTATGAGGAGTTGGCGACTTTAGCGCAAAGCAGCGGACTAACTGCACGCAATTTAAACCCTGTTCCGAGCCAAGATGGTTTGAAGCGTGATGATGTAAAGTGGGTTACGGTTGAAGTGGTGAGGGGATAATGACTGCCTCAAATTATCTGGTTACCGGTAGAAACAAGCAATACCTTCTACATGAAATTCGCGACGCCCTAAAAAATGCGACAAGTATAGAAATCGCAGTTTCGTTTATTCGTATGTCGGGCCTAAGCCTTATCATTCAAGACATTGAAGATGCGATGAATTCGGAAGAGCGCAATGTAAAGTTGTCATTGCTGACTTCAGACTATATGAACATAACTGAACCACAAGCCTTGAAGCGTTTAATGTTGCTTAAGGAACGAGGTGCTGAAATTCAAATCTTTGAAAGTAAGCAAGCCACCAGCTTTCATTTAAAGTCATATATTTTTGTCAAAAATAGTGGCAAAACGTTAACCTCAGCCAGAGCGTTTGTTGGCTCTAGCAACATCAGTAAAACTGCACTTACCGATGGTATTGAGTGGAACTACCGAATTGACTATCCAAACGACAACGATAGAGAAGCGATAGCTAGAATTGAGGAAATTCGAGAGCAGTATCGCTACCTCTTCACTTTGCCTCAAGTTAAGCCATTAACTTATGACCTAATAGCTGATTACGAAATTAGGTACAACACTGCAAGAGTTGTTACACCAACTCACTCTGCTGCATCTTTACCAGATGAAAAAGAGCATGAAATTCCGGAGCCAAGAGAGCACCAAGTAACAGCACTAGCAGCACTAGAGCAGGCTCGAGTAGGAGGGATTCAGAAAGGTCTAGTGGTACTAGCAACAGGTATGGGTAAAACATACTTAGCGGCTTTTGATGTTGCGCAGGTAAAGGCAAAAAAAGTACTTTTTGTAGCACATCGAGAAGAGATATTACTTCAAGCAGAGGCTAGCTTTCTTAAGATACACCCAAACAAAAAGGTAGGTCGATACAGCGGAAGGCAAAAGGATGAAGAATATGACTTTCTATTTGCCTCTATCCAAACAATTGGACAGTCGTCTCATCTAGCTAAGTTTCCTGCTGTTGCTTTTGATTATATCGTTGTGGATGAGTTTCATCATGCCGCTGCAGGTGGTTATCAACGATTACTAGAGCATTTCACGCCGTCATTTTTGTTAGGTTTAACCGCAACACCGAATAGGACTGACGGTAGCGATATCCTCGAACTATGTGACAACAATCTTATTTACCAGCAAGACCTGTTCGATGGCGTAAAAGCAGATGTGTTATGCCCTTTTTCTTATTTCGGTATTTTCGACAAGGAAGTAGATTACGAGCACCTGCCCTGGCGCAATGGTAGCTTCGACCCCGAAAAGCTATCTAATAAATTAGCGACCAAAGGCCGCGCAAAACATGTTTTCACTGAGTGGAAGTCAAAGTCTCAAGATGTATCACTGGCTTTTTGCGTATCGCGCAAACACGCCGATTACATGGCAGATTACTTTAATCAACAAGGTGTAGCAGCAGCGAGTGTTCACTCGGACTCTTCACTTACGCGCAGCGAAGCCTTAGAGAAACTTAACAACGGTAAAATTAAAATATTATTTTCGGTAGACCTATTCAATGAAGGCGTCGATTTACCGAAGATAGATACCGTATTAATGCTCAGGCCTACTGAATCGAAAATACTTTTTCTACAGCAAATGGGGCGCGGCCTTCGTAAAAGCGAAGGAAAGGATAGGCTTATTATTTTAGACTTTGTGGGTAATCACCATAGCTTTTTAAACCGCCCAGAAATGTTATTAGCTAGCATTACAGATGGCTCGCAAGGCCGTAAAAAAATGGTCGACCTTGCAAAGAACGCCAATAAACTACTTCCAGCCGGTTGTTACGTTAACTTCGATTTGGAATTTATTGATTTTCTTACAAGCATTTCTAAAGACGAGCTTGATATCCAATACGACAGGTTGAAAGAAACACTGGGTAGGAGACCGACATACACAGAGTTCTATCAGTCCGGCGCGAGTTTAGAAAAACTTAGACGAAATCGAGGGTCGTGGTGGGAGTTTGTTGATAGCAAGGGCGACCTTGAAGCAGACGAACTGGAAGTGCTTGAAGGGCATCTACAGTGGTTTAAAGATCTAGCTATTACTCGTACTTCGAAGTGCTACAAGTTGGTGTTACTTGCCACGTTGATCGAGCATAAAGCTTTTCAATCTCAGGTAAGTGTTGATGATTTAGCAGAGTGGGCACGACAGTGGTTTTTAGATAACCCAGAATGGATTTCTGATTTGCCAGAAAGCAAACAACAATTAGCCTCATTAAGTAAATCAGAATGGCGAGCGCATTGGCGCAGTAATCCGATTAAGTTTTGGTGTACTGAAGAGCCTGAATCGAAGGTTTCATGGTTTAACATTAGCAATCAGCAATTTCATTTCAAACAAAGTATCACAGCAATTCAACATGATTTGTTTTTAGCAATGACCGTTGAGATTAATAACCAACGTCTTGCCAAATACAGACATAAGAAGTTAGCTATAACGGCCCCTTCTTCCAATAATATCGTTCAGTTTCCCGAGAAAGTGCAGCTTCCCTTTTTCCCTGACATCAAAATAGCTTGCGGGCATTTCAAAACGGGCAACGCGGAGGCGTCCGAGCTTGTAAATGCACCATATGGCTATGGAAATATAGACAACTCTCGACATTTCATCGCTCGTGCATCTGGTAATTCTATGAACGGCGGTAAGAACCCTATTTATGATGGTGACTACCTGCTTTTAGAGCAAATTACACCAAATAATGCTGGTAGTATTAGCAATACAATAGTCGCCATCGAAAGGCAGGATGAAACTGGCGACAATCAGTACTTGCTGAGAAAAGTACTCAAAAATCCAGATGGCTCTTATATATTGAGAGCAGCTAATCCAGATTATGATGATCTCATAGCAAGTGAAGAAATGGTGACTTTCGCGCGTCTAAAAGGAAAAGTCGACCCGCTTGAGCTTTTTATAGGTCAAGAACTAATGCGTGAAGAGATCCCACCACTGTTTAATGAAGATTTTAACCCTGGAAATTGGCAATCGGGTCATGTCGTACTCAAAGAAAAGAGTGTTCAAATTTTGTTGGTTACCCTAAACAAACAAGGGAAAGGCAGCGAACATCAATACCATGATTACTTTATTGACGATAAACATTTTCATTGGCAGTCGCAAAACAGCACTTCACCAAGTAATAAGCGTGGCAGAGAAATAATTCAACATCAAAAATTGGGTAGCCGCGTTTATCTTTTCGTTCGAGAGAGTAAATTGAGAGGGAGAACAGCCTCACCTTTTATGTTCTATGGCGAGGTGAAATATATAAGTCATGAGAGTGAAAAACCGATGAATGTGACTTGGGAGTTATTGAGGTGAATTGTGAATAATCTAGGTAAATGCAAAGGTTCGCGGACTCATCATTTCAACTTAAAATTTTAAAGTACTTTGAAACAAGGACTGTACATGGAAATACTTTTCGTAATGACGATATCTCTTTTCCCCTTCGCGTTAGTGATACTTTTCGCCGCTTGCTACAACAAGATTACAGATAAAAAATCACGTATACCTTTTGACTATGCACGTACGGCACGAATCCCTGCCTTTACATTGTTGCAGCAGCATAGAGACTCTTCGCTAGACATGTTGGTATATGCACTACTCTCAACCTTATATTTCCAACTGCCTTTTTCATTACCAACAATTGCTGAGCTGCTAGGTTTCGTGGACGTATCGAAGAACTGGTTGATATACGGCATTATCTTTTTTGCAGCCGCAATTTATTCGCTGTCCAAAGCATTAAGAGCCTTCAGTAAAATTAGAATCGCCAGATTAGGAATAGAAGCCGAGTGGGCAGTTTCATTCGCTTTGTCGAAAATATCAGACAATAGAGTACGAGTTTTTCACGACGTACAGGCACCTAATTTCAATATTGACCATGTACTAACGTTCCCTGGAGGTGTGTTAGCTATCGAAACTAAAGGAAGGCGGAAACCAAACGTTAAAAACTCTAAGAGTTCTCACAAACTAACCGTAGAGGGCGAAAAAATTCAGTTCCCACATTACACTGATACGTCGACGGTTGAGCAAGCAAAGCGACAAGCAGATTGGCTAAGTAAGCAGTTAACTCAAAGCACCGGTATGAGTGTGGTAGCTAGCCCCGTAGTAGTTATTCCTGGCTGGTTCATAGAATATAAACAAAAGCCTGTTATTCCAATTATGAATCATAACTCATTAACCAAACACTATGCTTTGTCTAAAAAAACCGTATTAGACAATTCATCTCTAGATCGTATTAACCATCAACTTGAAGCTTTAACAATGCGAGGGTCGGATCTATTTTGATACGTAACTGGTCATTTTACCTCTAGAGATATTTGCTACAAACTTGAGCCTATGACCTTTGCCTCCGGAGTGCAAAGCCACCAATCAGCGCTTTATGGGTTACCCTCAACCAACTCATGAAAAGCCTCAATCGCCCTATCAAAGCTTTCATCATTATCAAAATAAAGCTGACTTAGCCGGCTTTTCTTGATTTTGTATGTCGCGCTGGCAAAGGCTAGTGCTTCTCTAAAGCTACTAAACTCTTCGTCGAATACAGTGAATACCTCGCGCTGAGGTTTTGCCACCCGCGTAATACTCCCATTCACTTCATAATCGAACCCTGCAAATTGAAGACGGGAAAGGGTTTCTTTGCCTAATCGCATGCCGCCTTTTAGGCTTATTTGAAATGCCGCGTCCATTTCTTCAATTTCTTCCATACTCCAGTGGTTAAACACCCGAATGGCCTTTTTGTACTTTTCCGCCAACCGCTTTTTTAACACGGTTATTCTGGGTTCTAGCGTGGCGTTGTTTTCATTTTTTAAAAGATCAGTGCATTCGTTGCATGCAGGCACGGAAATAAAATCGGCCTGTAGATGTCCGTCTTGCCAGTCGTGAATGAATTTTATGGGTGGAATAAAGTCTTGCCGCGCAGCTTCGCAGCCGCAGTAAATGCAGCGATTAAAATCAGCCGAATGTACCGCGTTTAGTGGCTGATAGAATTTTTGATAATTCTTAACTGACATTCTGCTACATACGTAAAGTTGAAAGGGTGCAAACGGTGATTACAGTACCACAGTCGCTTTTGTAGGGTACGCTAATTGTGCTCAGCTAATACAAACGCCTACAAACGCCGCCCGTGAGCGGCGTTTGTTTCATTCAGTTACGATAAAAGCTACAACCGCGACGGTCTGCTGTGCGGGTCGCCCTCAACGTGGCCTTTTGGCGGTCTTTGTTTAGGCTTTGCAGCAATAGGTGTTTGGCCATCACTCTCTTCGCCCTCTTCATCAATATCCCATGTGCCTTCTTCGCTCCACGGGTCGTCGTCGGGGAATTCCCCTATATTGATTTCTTTTACCGAGTAATCGGGCTGGTAACGCATGTCGTAATTGGCCGCCCGCACTATGGCAATACATAACATTAAGGCCACAGCTAATAGCGGAACGCCCCCTATTATCGACGCCGTTTGAAGCGTTTCTAACCCACCTACAAACATAAGCACTATAGGCATAAACGATAGCGCGAATGCCCAGAACAAACGATTCCAGCGCAATGGCTCTTCGTCTACTTCTTTTTGCACTACAGCTGCCAGAATGTAAGAAATGGAGTCGAAGGTAGTTGCGGTAAAGATTAGCGCTAACAAGGTGAATACAAAAATGACTATGTAGTCCAATGGCAGCGTGTGTAGCATGGCGAAAATCGCGGCCGTAGGGCTTTCTTGGTTAAGAATACTCACCACGTCTAGCTCACCCGAAAGCTGCAAATACAAGCCATAATTCCCCATTACCATGAAGAATAAAAAGCAGCCCATGGTGCCGAAGAACATGGAGCCCGCCACCATAGTGCGAATGGTTCGCCCCCTTGAAATACGCGCAATAAATAGCCCTACGCTTGGTGCAAATACCAGCCACCATGCCCAGTAGAATATGGTCCAGTCTTGAGGGAAATGCGTGTTTTGAAAGCCATTAAATTCAGCAAAAGGCTCTAGCCAGGTAGCCATTTTAATGATGTTGCTAAGTACTCGGCCCAAAGCATCTAGGCCGGTATTGGCCATAAACAACGTAGGTCCCACAACAAATATAAATAGTAGCAACCCTATGGCCAGCCAAAAGTTAATGTCTGACAGCAGCTTAATGCCCTTCTTTAAACCTACATACGCGCTGTAACCAAAGATAGCAGTACAGGTTACTAGTACCAGAACTTGGGTGGTAAGCGATTTAGGCACGCCGAATAGTTCATGCACCCCTTCGTTGATCATAGGCGCAGCCAAACCTAACGTGGTCGCCCCGCCGCCTAACATTCCGAAGATAAAGCTGATGTCGATAATTTTACCCAGCCAGCCGTGAGCCATTTTCTCGCCAATAACCGGCATGAGTGCTTCAGATATTTTAAGTACGCTGTGATTGCGCACATAGTAGAAGTACGCAATAGGTACGGCGGGAATGAGGTAAATTGCCCAGGCAAGCGGGCCCCAGTGGAAGATACCGTAGGCTGCAGCCCATTTCGCGGCTTCTGGAGTTTCACCTTCTATGTGAAACGGTGGCGCTTGGTAGTAGTACACCCATTCAATCATGGACCAATACAAAATAGACGCGCCAATGCCTGCACAAAACAGCATGGCAGCCCATGATACTGGCGAGAACTCGGGCTTCTCTTCCGGGTCGCCTAGTTTTATTTGCCCGATGTCGCTGAACATGATGTAAACCATGAACCCACCAGCGCCAACACCAAGCAAGAGATATAAAACACCAAGTTTACTGGTTACGAAGTCTTTTGCGGCTGCCACCCACTGTGCGCCTTGGTCCGGCCAAATAATTAGGGGAATGGTGACAGAGAGAAGAAGAATTAGAGAGCCAAAAAAAGTGGGCTTGTCGATTACGCTAAACGCGCCTTCCTGTTTAATAATGGCCTTGGAGGAGGCCGCATCTCGGGTATTACTACTCATACACGATCCTTTGTTTTGTTTTTATAGATGCCTTATACGTTTGGCTTTAAACGGGCGATCTTAAAAAACAGTTTATCAGAATTGTGTTAGCTAATGGGTTGCTTCAAATCGATGTGCGTTTATTCATTCGTGCTTTGGTTGTTAGCATGCCCATGCCCAATGCGGCCATAGATACCGCAATAACGCCGTTTAGATAGTTGAAGAACGCATAGGGCACGTAATCGAGCACGTTAACGCCCAGGGTGGCAGAGTAAAACGCACCAGCCGTTGTCCACGGAATAAGGCCTGTGGTCATAGTGGCACCTTCTTCTACCGACCGAGATAGCACAGCGGGGTCAAGGTTCTGCTGTTTATATTTCGGTTTAAACAGCTGGCAATTCAAAATGATGGAGATATAGGCCTCGCCCATGGCCACATTGCCTAGAAAACCAGACGCAATGGTCACGGCAATTAGGGTTGCTGTGCGTTTTACCCGTTCAATAATGCCTGTCAGTAACGCAGCTAGAAAGCCGGCACCGTGCAGTATGCCGCCCAATGCGATTGCCATTAAGGCGAGGAGCAACGTCCAGCTCATACTGCTAATACCGCCTCGTCCTAGTAAGGCATCTAAATTTGCGATACCCGTATTTTGAGGGGTGTTTTCCCACAACGCGTTGAGCACGCTAATGGTATTGGTGTCTTGATAGAAAATAGCGATGATAACGGCAAGAAGAATACTGCACGACATGGTTACTTCAGCCGGCACTTTCTTGATGCTCATTACCGTAAGCAACACCAGCGGTAACAGTGTTATATAGGGTGCAAGGTTATAGTGACTGGCGAGTGCTGCTTTTATTTCAATTATTTCGTTAACATTTAAGTTTTGGTTTGCGTAGCTAAAGCCAATTACCAAGAAAATTACTAAAGTTAGAAGAAAGCTAGGCAGTGTAGTTAGCAGCATGGCGTACATATGCCGATACAGGTTGGTACCCGCGCTCATGGATGCGAGGTTGGTGGTATCAGACACCGGGGACATTTTATCGCCAAACGTCGCGCCACATACCACCATGCCTGCCACAATGGGCAGTGGTATGTTCATGGCAGCGCCAATACCCATCAGCACTACACCCATAGTGCCCACCGTACCCCACGATGTGCCTGTAGCTACCGACATTACCGCACACAAAATTAATCCCACCGCAAGGAAGATACTGGGGTTTAGCCAACTTAAACCGTAAAAAATTAGCGTTGAGATAGTGCCGCTTTGCATAAAGCTGGCGATAACCATACCAATGAGGATAAAAATATAGATTGCTGGCATGGCCCGGGTTAATGCGCTGGTCATTAAATCGCGGATTTGTAGGTATGTGTATCCCAAACTAAACGCGTTAATACCCACCCACAGTAAGCACATAAATATAAGTGCGTGTAGGCTAATACCTAGGCCAAACAACCCTCCTGCTATTAGAGCGACAATAACGCTAAAACAAACCAGTGACTGAGCAAAACTAGGGTTACGTAAAGTCTGAGGCGACATGAAGGGCTCGTTGATACGGTAGAAAAAATAAATGTAGTGAAAAACAGTATAACGACTTTGCTATGCGTTGGAATGACTTTGAAGTTGAATAGGCTTGAAATAAGCCCAGTGCTTTAGAAAGCAATGGCCCGTTCAGCCAACAAGTGCTGCCTAAATGAGAAAACCTAACCAACAATTTCCTCTTAATACGCCATAAATGGCGCTTTAAAACTTTAAACGCCATTTATGGCTAATTAATTGACACTTCATAATAAATAGCCATACTTAAATAATCACGTCACTAATGGCTATTTTTGGTGTTTTATGGACAAGGTTGAATATACGAAAAAACTACTTGGTAACCTCGTAAAGCAAGCGAGAGCCGCTTCTATGGATCAAGAAGAGTTAGCGCTTAGAACCGGTATTAGCAAAAATACTGTTAGCAGGTTAGAGCGAGGAAAAGGAATAAATTCGGATACGTTGCTTACAATATTAAATCAACTCGAAGTGCTTGACCCACTTATTGAAACCATCGAAAAGGAGTACGAATTAGTAAGCGATAACCCCTTGAGAAAAAGCTCACTCATAGAAAAGGAGTTACCTAATGACTTCTAGAGCTTATGTTTTTGTTGACGGACTCGAAAATAACCCGGTTATATGTGGCGTTGTTGAGTTAGACCCAAAGACCAATATCGGGAAGTTTCGATATGGACAAAGCTACCTACAAAGGAATGATGCATTCCCCCTAGATCCAATTCACCTCCCCCTACTTAGCGATCAATTTATTACCAGAGTAAATAAAGGGATGTTTGGCGCTATTTTAGATGCTGGAGCAGATAGCTGGGGTAAAAAGCTTATTTTGTCACTGCACTCGACTAAGCCTAACAATGATCTAGAACTCGTTCTGGCTGGCTCTGGGATGGGTGTTGGCGCACTTACTTTTAGCTTATCTAGAAGTGCAAGTAAGCCCAAGAAGAATAAGAATACGCTTGGCGATATCCCCATGCTTTTGCAGGGAAAAAGGGCAATTCTTAAAAATGAAGACATTCCTAAGGAAGTCAAAAAAGCATTTGAGTACGGGTCCAGTATGGGTGGCGCCCGACCTAAAACACTGATAGAAGACAGTGGTATAAATTACTTAGCGAAATTCAACCGTCCAGATGATTTATACAACGTATGTTTAGTAGAACATGCAACAATGACAATGCTAGAAGAACTGGATGTTAGAGTTGCAGCCACGTCTATAGTGACCAACCAACAAGAAGATATATTATTGGTAGAGCGATTCGACTGTAACGCTGATAGACCAACACACCATTTCTTAAGTGCTAATTCCCTAATTAACCAAGAAAAGTTGACGAATCAGGCACTAACTGAGAATTATAGTTATGGTGCTTTGGCAGAGTTTATAATGAAGCATGGAGCAGAGCCGAGAGATGCACATGAACTGTACACACGCATGGTTTTTAATATCTTAATGGGTAACACTGATGACCATTCCAGAAATCACGCTTTCTTGTATTCCTTCTCAGATAAAAACTGGCGCTTATCTCCAGCCTACGACGTATTGCCGATAAACAACTCCCGCCAACATGGAATTGGAATAGGGGTTCACGGCAGAGAAGGAACGGTCGAAAATGCGCTGTCTCAATCTAAAAGGTTTGGACTTTCTCAAGCAAAAGCCAAAACAATCATCTCTAGTGTGCAAGCGTTAACTAATGAATGGATATCTTATTTTACCAAGGTTGGTGTACCCGATACCGATATAGAAACGCTTAAGGGGATTATTCCTTAATAGGTAATCCGAAAAGGAAATGGCCCGCCCTAGAGGATTCGAACCTCTGACCTCGGCCTCCGGAGGGCCGCGCTCTATCCAGCTGAGCTAAGGGCGGATCGTGCTACGGTTGTAATAACCGTGTACGTTCGCAAAGGAAAAATACGCAGTTAAATGTACGCTGCAAACGGGGCGTAATAATACTTACGCGGTGGGTTGGCTTCAACTCATTTATTAAAATCTCTTTAGGTGGCTTGGAACAAGTGTTAAAAATCCTTACTTTTTATGGGTAATTGGCTTCAAATAGTTGTTCAACCCCAATTAACCGTTATAATCTGGCCAGTTATATTTTAAACAAATTCATCATTGCCTGGAGACAGATGTGAAATTAAAGACTTGGTTAACTGTTGCTGCTACTGCGCTAACTGTTTTTGCAGCACAAGCACAAGAAATGAGTAACGATGAAATTGCCGATCGCATTAAGCCGGTAGGTCAGGTACACGTTGCAGGCGCAGCGGCTGAAGGAAGTGCTGGCGCAGCTGGCGGTGCAAAGTCTGGTGAAGACGTTTACAACTCTGCATGTGTTGCATGTCACTCAGCAGGCGTTTTAGGAGCTCCTAAAGTTCACGTTGCAGCAGACTGGCAACCACGTCTAGATGAGCGCGGTCTTGATGGCGTATGGCAAAACGCATTGAACGGTATTAACGCTATGCCTCCTCGTGGTACATGCGGTAACTGTTCTGATGACGAAATTAAAGCTGCAATCGAGTATATGATTGAAGGTATCTAATACCCGCTAAATCGTAACAACTTGATGGAAAAAGTAGCGTTTTACCCTCTAATCGGGTAATTTAACTCTTTGGGGAAACGTTACTTTTTTACTGGCGAGCGGAATGTCACAAGATTCGACGCAACATGAGTTGACGGAAGAAGAACTGCGCGAACTTATACCGCAGCTTCAGCAACTCACTGACAAGTACAAGCGCGCTGAACGTGTTCAGAAGGCGCTTTTCGACATTTCTGAACTTGCCAGTTCTGTAAGTCACCTTAATCGCCTTTATTCCGCTATTCATGAAATCATTGCCGATTTTATGAATGCCGATAACTTCTTTGTCGCCTTTTACGAACCCGATAGTAACGTTGTCGATTTCGCTTACTTCATTGACGAATTCGACGAACAAACCGTTCGCCAGCTCCCCGCTGAATCGTTAATGGACGGCATGACCGGTTACATACTCAAAACCGGCAATCACCTATTTTACAAACGTGACGACGAAGAAAACTTTGCCTCTCAGCATGATATAAAGCTAGTTGGCTCGCAGCCGTTTGAGCTGCTGGGCGTGCCCCTTAAACGAGGAAGCCAAGTCATAGGTGCCATGGTAGTGCAAACTTATGATGAAGGTGTGCACTATACGCAAGAAGATTTAGAAGTACTGCTATTCGTTTCTCAACACATTGTTACCACGGTTGATAGAGTAAAAAACCGTGAGCTCACTGAACGCACCATCCGCGAACGCACCCGCCAACTGCGAAAAATTAACGACGACCTTCAAGAAGAAATATTAGAGCGCCAAAAAGTAGAGTCGCTACAGCAGGCTTTATTCGAGATATCTGAGCTGGCGGCTAACCTTGAAGGCGATATGGATGTGTTTTACTCCAGTCTGCACGAAATTTTAGCCAGGCTAATTAGCGCACCTAACTGTTACATTGCCATTCTTGATAAGGAAAAAGAGCTACTCGCATTCCCGTATTTTAGTGACGCACAAGAAAAGAACATAAGTTCAAGGCCTTTGGGGCTTGGTCTAACTGAATTCGTATTGCGAACGGGGCAAGCTGAGCTGGTTAACCCGCCCAGAGTATTGGAGCTTGCAGAGTCTGGCGATTTAGATGTGTCGGTTGCGCAAACTATGCTAAACAGTGCGAACTCGTGGTTAGGTTCGCCGCTTGTTGTAGATGGTGAGATAGCAGGTGTTATTGCCGTACAAACTTACGGAAAACACGCTAAATACAATTCTCGCGACCAAGAGCTTTTGCGCTTTGTATCGCACCATATTGCGGTAGCCATTGAGCGTAAGCGCAATACAGAGTCGATGCAGCGCTATAACATTGAGCTTGAGGAGCGCGTTAAAGAACGCACAGCCGAGCTAAACCGCGCTAATAAATTCTTAAAACAACAAATTGAAGAACGCAAAGAGATTGAGCTTAAGCTTATTCACGACGCGCATCACGACTCTTTGACAGATTTACCTAACCGCGCCATGTTCACTAGTCGCTTAGAGCTGGCTATAGCCAGTAAGCAGCGTTACAGCGAAAACATGTTTGCGGTGCTGTTTATCGACCTAGACCGCTTTAAAGTTATTAACGATACCCTAGGTCATCACGCCGGCGATGAGTTCTTAATTGAAGTAGCTAGACGTATCGCGCTATGTATTCGTGGTCACGACCTGCTAGCGCGCTTAGGCGGTGATGAGTTTGTTGTATTGCTTGATAACTTTGAAGATGAAGCAGACGTAAAAGAAGTGGCTAGCCGTATAATTTCATCTATTTCCGAGCCGTTCTTGCTTGATGGTCGAGAGATGTATTCAGGTGCAAGTATTGGTATTGCGCACTTAGAAACCTACTATCGCGCCGCTGATGAAGTGCTTCGTGATGCCGATGCCGCCATGTATCAAGCGAAAACGCTAGGCCGCGGACGCTTTGTTATGTTTGACAAGAGCATGCGCAACAGGCTTATTGAAGAGCTTGAGCTTGAAAATGAATTCAGACGTGCGCTGCGTGAAGAAGAATTCGATTATTTCCTACAGCCCGTTATAAAGCTTAATGACGACAGCACGCTGTATAAAGAGATGTATATTCGCTGGTCGCACCCTGCCTACGGCAAGATTGCAAGAGAGCAGTTTAGACAAGTGGCAGAACATAGTGGCCTTACGCTAGATTTAGACTTGTTCCAGCTGACCAAAGCCTGCGAGCTGTTAAACCATTATAAAAACACCGACGACCCGATAAATAAAATAGCAGTTAACGTTTCAATTAATCATTTACTACAGGCTTCTATGATAAACCAGATGATTAATGTGATTGAAACATCAGGTATTACGCCTAGCCAGCTGGTATTTGAGTTTGATGAAAACGACTTAAATCGCCGCTCTCAGTTCATTCTTCCAGCTATTAAGAAGTTAAAACGTGCGGGCGTAACTTTGGTGCTGGATAACTTTGGAAGCGGATTGGCTTCATTAAGTTATTTGTTTGCCTACCCCTTCGACTTCATCAAAATTGATCATCGCTTTGTTAAGTCACTCCCTCGCTCTCAACGAAACTTAAAACTTATTCAGTCTGTTATGCTTATTTCAGAACATTTGAGGTTTCAGGTTATTGCTGAAGGCGTAGACTCACAGGCACAGCTAGATGCACTTAACGAAATTGAATGCATTTATGGCCAAGGCAAAGTATTGAAGCACGCCAAAGAGCTGGATATGACGTCGCTAGCAAGCTGATAGTTAGTGCTTACTTGCTAGCGTAACCTCGCCTCAATTAGCAGGCTACTTTTTCCCTAGAATATCTCGTAGATTAGCAATTCCCACCTGCGCCTTTTGCTGGCGCTCTTCTTTTGTTGCCTTCGGTTTCTGATTTTCCCACTGCACATCGTCAGCCGGCAGTTCGAACAGAAAGCGGCTTGGCTCTGGGTTAATCACTTCACCAAATTGACGGCGCTCTTTAGCAAGGCTGAATATAAGCTCGCGCTGGGCGCGAGTAATTCCCACATAAGCAAGTCGGCGCTCTTCTTCCACGTTGTCTTCGTCAACGCTGCTTTGGTGCGGCAATAAGCCTTCTTCCATGCCCACTAAGAATACAATAGGAAATTCCAAACCTTTTGAGGCGTGTAGCGTCATTAACTGAACTTGATCCCCTTCCCCGTCGTCTTCGCCACGCTCCATCATGTCGCGCAATATCAGACGGTTCACCACTTCGGTTAAGGTCATAGGTTGGTCTAGGTCATTGCCTTCCAACATATCGTTAACCCATCCAAATAAGGTACTTACGTTGGCCATGGCCATTTCGGCGGCTTTGGGGCTGGCGCTGGTTTCATATAGCCATTCTTCGTAGCCCATAGTGCGGATCATGGTGCGAACCGCGTCAGCGGTGTTGCCACGCTCCGCGTTGTCCGATAGCTCTACTATCCAGCGGGCAAAGGTAGAAACCGAATGGAAGGCTTTATCGGGCAGCACGCTATTTAAGTTAGGGTGCGTCGCCGCTTCGAACATAGACACGCCCAAGCTATTCGCAAAATTACCCAGTTTTTCCAGCGTAGCGCGGCCTATACCGCGCCCTGGCGTGTTAATAATGCGAAGCAAAGCGTTATCGTCGTCTTGGTTCACTAACAACCGTAAATACGCCATGATGTCTTTCACTTCGGCACGGCCAAAGAACGACATACCACCGCTTATTTTGTACGGAATGCGGTTACTCATTAACAGCTTTTCAAAAATACGGCTTTGGTGATTCCCACGATACAAAATGGCGTAATCTTTAAACTGGGTGCGGTTCATGAACTTATGCGCCAGCAGTTCTGCCACCACGCGCTCACCTTCATGCTCTTCGTTCTTCGCCTCTATCACTTTTAGCGGCTCGCCGTACTGCAGTTCTGAGAACAGGGTTTTATCGAACAAATGCGGATTGTTCTGAATAAGAATATTCGCGCAATGCAGAATACGGCCTGACGAGCGGTAATTTTGCTGTAGCTTAATGACGTTTAAGCGCGGAAAGTCTTGCTGTAACAGGTGCAAATTCTGCGGCTTAGCGCCACGCCATGAATAGATAGACTGGTCATCGTCGCCCACCACGGTAAAGCGCGCACGCTCACCTACTAATAGCTTTACCAACTCGTACTGACTGGTATTGGTATCTTGGTACTCATCCACCAGCAAGTAGCGAATTTTGCTCTGCCATTTGGCTCTTATTGCTTCGCTACTTTTTAAAAGTAATGTAGGTAATAAAATTAAGTCATCGAAGTCTAGCGCGTTATATGCCTTAAGGTTGTCTTGGTAGCGCTTGTAGGCTTCTGCAAACTCTCGCTCGCCCGTGCTGGTTGCTGATTTTAATAAAGCATCAGGCAAGATAAGGTCGTTTTTCCAATTCGATATGCAGCTTTGTAAAAGCTGAAGCTGATCTTTATCGCCATCGAGGGTGTCGGACGTCAAATCGTTAAGCAACGCGAACGAGTCTTTATCGTCGAATAACGAGAAACCTGGCTTTAAGCCAAGATCTTTCACATGCGCTTTAATAATGGTTAAGCCCATGGTGTGGAAGGTCGACACTTTTAGCCCGCGCGCCTCCGGCTTGCCCAAGGTCTGCGCTACACGTTCTTTCATTTCACGTGCTGCTTTGTTGGTAAAGGTTACCGCTGCGATGTAGCGAGCTGGCATATCGCAGTTTCTAACTAAATGAGCAATCTTATTGGTAATTACGCGCGTTTTACCACTACCCGCCCCAGCCAGCACCAAACATGGGCCAGACACAAAGGTTACGGCAGACTCTTGAGCTTCATTTAGTTTCATTTAATACCTAGAACAACGTACATTTTTGGCGCGACACAGTTTTCATTGCATGTCGTGTCGATACCGATAGAATAGCTTTCATAATTTGAGCTGCGCATTATAAGGGAATTCCATGTTGGATCCGAAGAAACTCGAAGATTTAGCGAAACAAATTGCTGAGGCCGTTCCACCTGGCGTTAAAAACATGGCTGAAGAAGCCGAAGGTCGAGTAAAGGCGGTATTGCAGTCGCAGCTGTCTAAGCTTGATTTAGTGACTCGCGAAGAGTTCGATATTCAAAGCCAAGTGCTTATTCGCACTCGTGAAAAGCTAGACGCTATGGAAAGCCGCATTGCTGAGCTTGAAGCGAAGCTAGCGGAAAAGTAGGCGTTCAAAGCTTACAGAAACTCAAAAAGCGCCTTTATGGCGCTTTTTTTGTGGCTGAATACCATAAACAATGGTTTGTATTGGGCTAGTTACTTTTACTGTTACACCAAATAAAAATGCAGTGCCGTTCCTAGCGTGATGGCTAAACCAATATAGTGATTTTCAATAAACGCGGTGAAGCAGCCTTCACGCTGACGGCGTTTAATAAGTTGATACTGGCGCACGCATAGCAGAGCCGAAAACAGCACGGCTAAGTAGTAAGGCCAGGTTGCGTTAATAGCACAGCCTATACACCACAAAATGGCAAGGGCAGCGGCCTGTAGCAGCATGACTATGAGTACGTCGTTTTTTCCAAATAATATGGCCGTAGACTTGATGCCTATTTGTAAGTCGTCATCGCGGTCTACCATGGCGTACATGGTGTCGTAAGCTACCGTCCATAGTAAGTTAGCAATAAACAACCACCAGCCGTACGCTGGTACTGTTTCTATCACAGCCATAAATGCCATAGGAATGGCCCAACCGAACGCGGCACCCAATACCACCTGCGGTAAATTGGTGTAACGCTTCATGAAGGGGTAGCTTGCTGCTAGGAGTAAGGCTACCACCGACAACGCAATGGTTTGCCAGTTAAGGAATAACACTAAGACAAATGCTAAAGCGATAAGCGCACCAAAAAGTTGTAGTGCTTGTTTAGCCGACACTTCTCCGGTTGCAAGAGGACGCTGGGCAGTTCGCTTTACGCTACCGTCTACTTTTCTGTCTGCATAATCGTTAATTACACACCCGGCTGAGCGCATGACAACTACGCCAGCCACAAAGATGAGCGTAATGCCTAAAGGCGGTAAATCCTGTGCAGCCATAAGAAGCGCCCACAGTGTTGGCCACAGTAGAAGGTAAATACCGACTGGTTTATCAAGGCGCATCAGTCGCGCATAGGCGTTCCAATTGTGCTTCATAATTGTTTTTCGCTTTCCTTTTCGTTTTTAGCAGTGTGGCTATACGCCGGTGAGGGCGGAAGAAACACCTCTGCCACTATCATGCTGTAGTTGCCTAACGTAAACAACGAGCGCCTGCCCCACAAGGTTTGATTACTGTTAATACCAAACTGCGAAGCTGGCACTGTACACAGTTGAAACGCAGAGCGTGTAAAGCGTTTATCGTTAAACAAACGTTTTCCTAAAGGCTCTCGACCAAGATTTGAAAGCTCACTGTCAACAAAGGCTTGAGGAATGATAGAACGTGCAAACACCCATGGCTTATGATCGCCACATAAGAGAATTTCTCGCGCTTGATAATGGGTTTCACCGTTGTCGAGTAAAAACGACAGTTCATTGTCGTGAGGAATCTGCTCGTGCTGGCCAATAAGCTCTAGAGAAAAGTGGTTGCTTAAAGACTGTACTCGTTCGGTTAACGACCCAGTGTCTAACAGCCAGTTTTTTAGCTGTGCATTAGGAATTGTGATGCCAGAAGGTGCTTGCCAGTCAACCGCCAAACCCACTGGAAAAGTGGCATTAAAACTCACACGAAAAGCCCGAATAATGAATCTGTTAGTATGATAACACGTCATGTTCAATTATTTTCACTCGGTTAAACTTTTGCAGTAGTGTGTTTAATCAGAGTTTTGCTACACTACCAAGTGAATTTATTACTTTGGTGTATCGGGCTTCACTATGCTTAAGTCTTTAGTTTTACGCGTATTTGCAGTTAGTTTTTTCGTTCTTGGTTGTAACACAGCAGTGGCGCAAGACAAGGCCAACTATGCTTACTTGGGCTTAGAGCCAGAGATTGTTACCAACTACATTAGCGATAGCGCACAAAAGCTAGGCTATGTACGCGTGTCAGTTGAATTGATGATCCACGATGTTGATCAGCTTGAAATTGCTGAACACCATATGCCGTTGCTGCGCTCTACTGCCATTGAAATATTCGGTCAGCAACCGGCAGAGAAGGTTAAATCACTAACTGGTCGTGAAGACATTCGCCGCGCTATTCTTAAAGCGTTGCAAGAGCACATGAAGCAAGAGACAGGCGGCGAAGTGGTGAAGAACGTCATCTTCACCAAATACTTATACCAAGGCGGTTAAAAGTAGATAACGGGCTAAAAGGCTAACGTACGCCTTTTAGCTACATAAAACGCCACTAGCGTTTACCCGACCCAAGGCTTAAGGCCCCGGCGAGCAAACATCCAGAAATAAGCCCCGCTGTATGCGCAGCATTCGCCATGTTTACCCACAAAATATCGGCATAACCCAGTACCAACCACACCAACATAAAGCCCACAATTGAATTTGGCAGCGATAAGCCCCAACTTGGTCGCAGCCAGCCTAGCCACCACACAAAGCCCATTACGGCATACACCACACCAGACAAGCCGCCAAACAAGAACAGGTTGCCTTGCACAGGGTCGCTAAACAGCGCTTGCGCGGCGTTCGAAATAGTGGCCGACACTAAGAACACAATAAGCAGCATACTCATGCCAAGGATGCGTTCGATTTTAGCTCCCAACATGCCCCACCACAGTAGGTTAAATATAATGTGCAGCGCCGAAAAATGAATGAACGCAGGGCCAAGTAATCGCCACCATTCGTGATTTTGCGACAAAATGGAAAATGGCTGCATCAATAAATGCTGTGCGATAGGGGCAAACAGCCCAAACAACGACAGTAAATAAACCGCAACACACAGAATAAATACCACCGAGGTAAAAGGCGCTTTCACAGCATCGGCAATGATATTACCCACGGAAAAGCCATTACCCGTAGGCGCCAGCCGTACGTTCTTGCCATTATCCCATGCGGCTTGCTGGTACTTCGGATCGGTAGGGTTTGCCAAAAAGCCATCTGCAATAATTTTTGCGCGGTCGAGATGATCGTGATTATCTAATACCACTACGAACTCTTTATCGTGCTGTACTACAGCGGCCTGAATGTGCTGACTGGTTAAATAATTGGCGAGAAGATGTGCAGGACTTTGCTGATTGAACGCAATTAAAGGATGAGCCATAAGCTAGTTGTTACCCCGAAGCAGAAGAATATGAATGCGATATGACATATACCAAGGGCGCGGTATATAACCTCTTTATACTGAAATACTGCAGTAGCTGCAAAAAATAAAGGTGCACATTGTGCACCTTTATCAAATCGCTATGCCGTGACTACCGGATTTGCCAGTCGCCATGCTTCGAAGCCACCGTCCATACTATAAACGGTTTCAAAGCCTTGCTGTGCAATCACTTGGGCCGCCTGCTGGCTGCTTACGCCGTGGTAACACACTACAACCACTGGGATATCTTTGGGCGTTTGGTCGATAAACGCTGCAAAGTTGTCGTTGTTCAGCTGCGCTGCATTAGGCATGTGTCCATTAGCAAACGATTGAGGATCGCGAATATCCACAATGGTTACGTCACCTTGAAAGTTTGCAACGTCGTTTACGCTAATGTGTGAGAATGTTGTCATTGTTGCCAGTCCAGAATAACTTTACCTGAGTGTCCAGACCCCATGGTATCAAACCCTTTCTGAAAGTCATCAATAGAAAAGGTGTGTGTGATGATAGGCGATAGATCTAAGCCGCTCTGCAGCAAGCTCGCCATTTTGTACCATGTTTCGAACATTTCACGGCCGTAGATACCTTTTATCACCAAGCCTTTGAAAATAACCTGGTTCCAATCGATGGCAACATCTTGTGGAGGTATTCCCAGCATGGCAATTTTGCCGCCATGGTTCATTTTGTTCAGCATGTCTCTGAAAGCCACCGGCACACCAGACATTTCCAGACCCACATCGAAGCCCTCTGTCATACCAAGTTCGTTCATTACGTCTTTCAAGTCTTCCTTGCTTACGTCAACGGCGCGGGTTGCACCCATTTTTTTAGCAAGATCAAGACGGTAAGGATTGATGTCGGTAACCACGACATGACGAGCACCTACGTGCTTTGCAACTGCAGCAGCCATAATACCTATTGGGCCGGCACCTGTTATCAGCACGTCTTCACCCACCAAGTCGAAACTTAGTGCAGTGTGAACAGCGTTGCCAAACGGGTCAAAGATAGACGCAAGGTCGTCACTAATATTGTCTGGAATTTTAAACGCGTTAAATGCAGGAATTACCAAGTATTCAGCAAAAGCGCCCGGGCGGTTTACGCCTACGCCTTCAGTGTTGCGACACAAATGTACGCGACCTGCACGACAGTTACGGCAATGGCCACAGGTAATATGGCCTTCGCCCGAAACACGGTCGCCAACCTTAAACCCTTTCACTTCTTGGCCCATACCTACGACTTCGCCCACATACTCGTGGCCTACAACCATAGGTACCGGAATGGTTTTCTGTGACCATTCGTCCCAGTTGTAAATGTGCATGTCGGTGCCGCAAATGGCGGTTTTGCGAATTTTAATCAGTAGGTCATTGTGCCCTACTTCAGGTTCTGGCGTGTCTTGTAGCCAAATACCTTTTTCTGCTTTCGCTTTAACTAGCGACTTCATGAAATTACTCCCAATTCACGGCCAACTTCAATAAATGCATCTACCGCTTTATCAACATGTTCAAGGCTATGACCTGCTGACATTTGCGTACGAATGCGGGCCTGACCTTTCGGCACAACAGGGTAAGAGAAACCGATAACATAGATGCCTTTCTCAAGCATCTTGTCTGCCATTTCGCTAGCTAAACGGGCATCGCCTAGCATAACAGGAATAATAGCGTGATCTTTACCAGCTAATGTGAAGCCCGCTTCTTCCATACGCGTACGGAAGTGATTGGCGTTGCGCCATAAATTAGCGCGAAGCTCGTCACCTTCTTTCATCATTTCAAACACTTTAAGCGATGCTGAAACGATAGGTGGCGCAACCGAGTTTGAGAAAAGATAAGGACGCGAGCGTTGACGTAACCACTCTACGACTTCTTTTTTGCCCGAGGTGTAACCGCCAGACGCGCCGCCTAGTGCTTTACCTAGAGTACCGGTGATGATGTCTACACGACCCATAACGCCACAATACTCATGGCTGCCTTTGCCGTTTTCGCCAAGGAAGCCCGTTGCGTGACAATCGTCTACCATTACCATGGCGTCATACTTGTCGGCCAGGTCGCAAATAGAGGCTAAGTCGGCAATCACGCCGTCCATTGAAAACACACCGTCGGTGGCAATGATTTTGAAACGTGCTCCATCGGCGTCAGCTTGCTTCAACTGCTCTTCTAATGCTGCCATATCGTTATTGGCGTAGCGATAACGCTTAGCTTTACATAGGCGCACACCGTCAATGATACTGGCGTGGTTTAACGCATCAGAAATAATGGCATCTTCAGGGCCTAATAGCGTTTCAAATAAACCGCCGTTCGCGTCGAAGCACGATGGGTACAAAATGGTGTCTTCTGTACCGAGGAAGTCGCTGATAGAGGCTTCCAGTTGCTTGTGAATGTCTTGTGTACCGCAAATGAATCGTACAGATGCTACACCAAAACCATGGCTATCCAGGCCTTTCTTTGCTGCTTCAATCAAGCTTTCATTGTTTGCAAGACCAAGGTAGTTGTTGGCACAAAAGTTAATAACGTGCTCGCCGTTAGCAACACCAATATCCGCTTGTTGTTGCGACGTGATAACACGCTCTTTTTTGTACAAACCATCTTCTTTCGTGGCTTCAATTTGCGATTGCAAATGAGAAATAAATGCCGCAGACATGCCATTCTCCGAGTGTAGGTATATTAAAACCGTTAGTTTAATGAAAGCGCGGTAAAGGGTACACACCCTTGCGCTGTATTTAATGGGTTTGTCGACTAAGTTTGTAAATTATTCAGCACACTACATTGATGAAGCGTGCCCCTTTTGAAACGGTAAAGTAGCCCTAGGCGGATTCTTTCCAAAAACCAAACTCTACTTTGTCGCTTAACACGTCCCAAATGTTAACCTCAGGAATAGGTCTGCTGATAAGGTAGCCTTGACCCAGATTGCAGTCGAAATGACACAGCAACTCGTACTGTTCACTGGTTTCAATTCCTTCTGCCACCACTTGCATTCCCATGTTGCGCACCATAGAAATCGTAGAGTGAACAATATTTCTATCATCAGCACTGCTGGCGATATTTGCCACAAACGAGCGGTCAATTTTGATGTAGTCGGCGGGTAACGATTTAAGATAACTCAACGACGAATAGCCTGTGCCGAAATCGTCGATAGCCAGCATGCACCCCATGTCGCGAATATTTTGCATGATGGTGGTTGCACGCTTGATATCTGATACCAATACCGTTTCGGTTAACTCTAAGCAAACTTGGTCGGGCGCTATGTCATTTTTGATAATTTGCTGCTGCAAGAATTCAGGCAAACTCGGGTCTAAGAACTGACCCGCTGACAAATTAATCGCCATCTTCACGTCGGAGTAGCCGCTATTTTTAAGCTCTCTGATTAAATAAGTTGAGCGCGTAATTACCCAGTAATCAAGCTCAAGCATGAATGACGTGTTTTCAAGAAGCGGTATAAAATCGGCTGGGGAAATATTACCCTTTTTAGGGTGTTGCCAACGCAATAGCGCTTCAAAGCCCACCAGCCTTCCCGTGTGCATCTCAATTTGGGGCTGAAGCGCTAAGCTAAACTGGTTGTCTCTTAGGGCTTCACGCGCCTCTGACTCCAGCTCAACCTTCTGCATTACTTTAAGGTTCATGGTGGCGTCATACACGCGATACTCCGCCCCTTTTTTGGCTTTGGCTTCGTACATCGCAATATCAGCATGACGCAGCAGTTCTACTGGCGTGGCGCGAGAGTGGTTGGTAATAGCAATACCGATACTGATAGAAACGTAAAAGGTTACGCCATCTACAATGATTGGCTCTTTAAACTCTTCTATCAGCTTTTTGGCTACCGTATCTACGTGCTTTTTGCTTTCGATATTTGAAAGTAAAATAACAAACTCATCACCGCCAAATCGAGATGCAATATCAGACTCTCTAATCGGCTTAGAAATACGCATAGCAGCAGCTTTTAAGAGTTTATCGCCGACGTCATGACCGTGACTGTCGTTAACCTTTTTAAAGTCATCAAGGTCCATGAACATCAGTGCCACTAACCTATCGTCGCGAATTGAACCAGCTAGCTGCTTTTCTATTTGAAACGTCAGCATATTACGGTTGGGAAGTCCGGTTAACACATCGAACATCGCCATTTTTTCAAGCTTCGCTGTGTTAATAGCCATTTGTCCGTCAAAACTTTCTAGCTGGCGCGCCAGATTATTTGCCGCGTCTTCAACTACGTCCAATTCATCTGTGAATTTGAAAATAGGCGACTTCCTTCGTTTAGCTGCAATGGTGTAAAACTCGCTAAACTTGTGTTCGGCCAGCATAGGCAAACGTTCGCTTACATCTAACAAGCGTATTCTGTATTGATTTAGAAAAAGGTAAAGCAGCGAAGAGAAGATAAAAAATAGCGCAACAGCGCTAGAAATAACGATGTACTGGTATTGTTCGTTTTGACGCACCATGGCCGACACGTCTTGTACAATAAGCAAGTAAGGATGATCACCTGATGCGTGATTAAAAGGCAATAAACTAACCAGCAACTGCTGATTTTCCAACGCAACGTTCATGCCTCTAATAACTAAATCGTCAATACGCCAATTATCGGGTAACGCATCAAATAGAGATTGAAAGTACTGTCGATTAGCCGCAGACACTTGGCTTGCCACCCTTAATTCTGACAACTCAGATGAGGTTTCTTTGTGCTGGACGACAGCAACTTTGTGCACATCGGTAGCGCGACTAAACAGGTATAGCAGTTCTCTCATCGACGTGGACACAACGATGACAGGCAATGTTTCACCGTTTGCCATAATTGGAATTGAAATGTAGTGCGTGCATATCGAGTCACAGGACAATAGTGAGCGGCTTTCAAACGACGCCCGAGTGGTATTCACTAGCTTTTCAATGGTTTTATTTACTGGCTGTAGCGGGTTGCCAACAACACCGTGTTCGTCAAACAAATACAGCGATTCAACTTGAAAGTTAAGGGTCAGGTATTCACTAAGACCGCTAAGCGTTTGTTGTAGCGATTCAAGGCTATCTGCGTTGCCTCCACTCTTATGGCTGATGATATCAATAAGCGTGATCATTCTGCCGTGCAGAATGTCTTCAAAAAGCTGAACCCTTCGTTGATTACTGACTTGGTTTTCCCGTTGCTGGAGCAGAATTCGAGCGTCAGACTCCTGAATAAGAACCGTTGATATAACCACAGTTACCGTTAATACCATAGCCAACAAAATTGTGATGGTTTTAGTGGTGAAAGATACCTGAACCTTCATCTAATGCCCTTAAAACCAATACATCAATTGCACTGACCACATTTCCCAATGCTTATCGGCATGAGACGCTACATCTAAGTTCAGTAAGCTCACTACTCTTGTCGCACCTTCAACCCAATGATACTCACCTTGAAGTCGCCACTTCGGTGCAATGTCCCATCGCAAGCCTAGGGTATATGTATCTTGGTAGCCAAAGTAGGCGGGGATCACGCCGCCGGTCGTAGCCTCTAATTGCTTTCCGTCCCGATCTGATTTGTCGTTAATATATGTGTCGTAGCCAATAAGACCACTTACATTGTTATTAAACAAATACCTAAACTGAAAAAAACTACCCTCGCCCGTGCGTTTAGAGGCGAAACCTGGGAAGAATAGCCCTTTGCTATCCTGGACTTCTCGAATTAGCTCAGCCGACACTTCCCAGCTTTCTGCAAAGTATTGCGCAGACAGCATAATACGCTCTATATCTGCATTACCTGCAACACGGTTGTCATCCTGAGAAGGTGTGTACCTGAAATCAGAACTCAACCAGCTGGCACCTAATTTCCATGTCATGGTAGCCGGTTGCCAGAATACGCTGGCTTGATGAACAAAGTCTTGCTTAATGTCGCCTTTTGCTTCGTCGCCGAGTAAAAAATCTCGCTGGGAGTCGTTAATATTAGAGCGACCGTAACTCCAGTTTAATTCCCAGATGTTCTGAGTACCGTAGTGTGACAAACTGGTTTGGATACCGTTGCTTCCCAAAGCAACGTCGCGAAACCCGTCAAAATACACAGACTGGGGAAGAACAGACGTGTAACGTGTTTGTGGCACATCTCTGGTCACTGAATGCAGCCAGTGGCGGTTTTTGAAGCGACCAATGTGGACTTGCCCTTGCCACTTACCGGGCAAGTCAGGCAATTTCCAGTCAATAAACAAATAATCTAAACGAGCGCCCTGCTCAAAACGATTCCCGCCGTCTAAATAATTAATTTGCCCGGCAACAGAGATGTTTTCCGCTATTCGATAGTAACCATTTAGCCCAACTTCGGTGAGCTCACCTGTTATTGCGTTATCGTCAGTTATAAAGTTACTTCCATTTGACTGAGTAACACCTTGAGAGACATAACCGTGCCACGAAAAATCTCCTTGTGAAGCAAGGACAGGCATGCTTATCATTCCAAACGCGAGAGCGATGTATTTATTCATTCTGTTCCTACCTCTACGCGTCTTAATTTAACAATTTCGGTATGTTCAACATAGCCGATAGCGCCTGTGGTACTTTCTAACGCCTCGATCAACGCTTGGTAAGACGTGACCCTAACGGGTGTAACGCCCTGCCCAGAATAGGTAATTTGATCCCATAAGCGAGATAATTGATAAGGGAACATCTGAAGTACTTCACGACAAAACTGCTTGTGGAGCTCATCGTTATCTTGCAATACAAATACCGTGATTTTAGTACCATCGCTCCAATATTGACGATGGCCGGTAAATATCTGACGAAGCTCAGAGCGGTTTAGCTCTGAAACCATGACACTCTCATTAACCATGACGTTTAGTTCTGCTGCGTGTGCCGCAGGCATGCCTGAAAACAGTGCAATATTTAGTAATAGCACCAGTCTAAATTGAGTATAAGCAAGAACAGTGGATAGCCATCGCAAAGCGGGCTTTTTCATTCAGTAACGACTCCCTGTTATTTCAAAGGAACACTTCGCAACGCTAAGTGTAGATAATAGTTGATAGTTTTACCTTACAATTAAGTAAATTAAGCGACAATTAGCTTGTGATGGTGCCCTGGTCTATCAACTGTATTTTTTCCTATTGTTCGTATCTTTTAGCACGCACTATGTGAAGCCTATTTGCTCAAGTATTACCTTTTCGCGCCAAATAAATGCTTATTTTTCAGATAGAACTCTCCGGGCCGCCGCAATTTAACATGCTCATTCCAAAATGATGAATATGGTCAACGATACTCGCGTATGAGCATAACGACTTAGGTTTTTATACTTAAGACGTTGAATTAGATTCATTATTTCAACAAATAATCTTAGTACGTAAAAACTATGAGCGCGTAAACAGACTTTTTTACCTCTGAAACGCGGTCGTTGCTGAAAAACCAAAATAAATCATTAGAATAAAGAATTTACCATAAGTTGTGGGCGACATGGCGACAATACGACGAGACATAGGTGCTGGGCACCACTTTATTTTCGACGACACTTTAGTCAGTCATCCCAACGCGGAGATGTTTACCCCCGACTTTTGGCAGCTTCAAGACAAAATAACAGGTCAAGCCAAGGGACGTGGTACAACCATTTTCATTGAGCATGAGGGTCAGCGCTGGGTTTTACGCCATTTCAAACGTGGTGGCTTGGTGGGCAAAGTACTGAGCGACCAATATCTGTTTATTGGTGTTGAGCGTTCTCGCCCGTTTGAAGAGTTCAGGCTGCTCGAATATATGCGAGCACAAGGTCTTCTTGTGCCTGTTCCTGTTGCGGCGCGTATACACCGCCGAGGCCTGATTTACCGCGGCGATTTAATTACTTTAAGTATTCCAAATAGCAAAGATTTACACCACGCACTGTGCGATAAACCACTGGATAAAGATGAGTGGTATGAGGTTGGCCGAGCGCTGGCAGCTATGCACAATTGTCAGGTGTACCATCATGATGCCAACGTTCGAAACATCATGATTGATAGCGATAAGCAAATATGGCTTATTGATTTCGATCGCTGCGAGCAGCGTCAAGGTAACAGCTGGAAACAAGGTAATTTAGACCGTCTGCTGCGTTCTTTACATAAAGAGAAAGCGAAGAACCCTGTCTTTCACTGGCAAGAGAGCGACTGGTCAGCGTGTATGAATGGTTACCGCGAGGCAGTGAAGTAATAAAAGCACATGTGGTAAGCGGATTGGTATACGCTAATAATGTGTTACATTAGCCACGTTGAACACATAAACCCTCTACAACGAAAAGATTCGACTTTATGCACACTAGAGCACTTTACCCTGGTACTTTCGACCCGATCACTAACGGTCATGCCGACCTTATTGAACGCGCATCTCAGTTATTTTCTCATGTGATTGTAGCGATTGCTTCTAACCCAAGTAAAAAGCCACTGTTTACGTTAGAAGAGCGCGTAGAAATGATAAAAAAAGTCACTGCTGACTTACCAAATGTCGAGGTAGTGGGGTTTACTGGTTTATTGGCTGATTTTGCTGACGAACAAAATGCCACAATTCTCATTCGTGGTTTACGCGCAGTTTCTGATTTCGAATACGAGTTTCAACTCGCAAATATGAATCGCCGTTTAAATCCCAAACTAGAAAGTGTCTTTCTTACTCCTGCAGAGGAGAATTCATTTATCTCGTCCACCCTAGTAAAAGAAGTCGCTCTTCACCGCGGTGCAGTGAGTGGCTTTTGCCACCCAGTTGTTGAGAAAGCTTTAAAAGACAGGCTGAGTAAGAAAGATTAAGCACCAATAGTAAGTGTATTAGCGTTGGCAGTGAGTACAGAAAAAGGTATTTCGCTGCCCAATAACCTTACTTTCGATGGCTTTTCCACACACTTCACAAGGCTCGCCTTTTCTCCCATACACATTCAAGTGCTGTGCAAAATACCCAGGCTTACCGTCGGTTTGCGCAAAGTCTTTTAATGTAGTGCCGCCTTGTTCAATGGCTTTGGCCAATACTTGCTTAATGGTTGCAGTTAACGACTGATAGCGAGCAGCGCTGATGTTGCCTGCGGCTCTTCGCGGGTCTATACCAGCTAAAAAGAGTGCTTCGTTCGCGTAGATGTTTCCTACACCTACCACAATGGCGTTATCCATAATGAAGTTTTTAACGGGGCCTTTTCGATTGCGCGATAGTTTAAATAAGCGCTTATCGTCAAAGTCGTCTGTAAGCGGCTCTGGACCCAAGTTATCAAGCATGGCTATTTGCATATCAGGGGCCTGAAATAACACTGCACCAAAGCGTCTTGGGTCGTTAAAACGTAAGCACTTACCTGTGTTTAAAACAATGTCTACATGGTCATGCTTAATAATTGGTGTCGACGCATCGATAACGCGTAACTTACCCGACATACCTAAATGTAAAATTAACGTGCCTTTGGCTGTTTCAATAAGTAGATATTTAGCGCGGCGTTTTACAGCAATAACGCTCTGCCCTTCAACGTTCGCTACCTCTTGTGGAATGGGCCAGCGCATTCTTCGCTCACGCACCACCACCTGCGTAATGGTATTGCCAATAAGATGTGGAGAAACGCCCAAACGGCTTACTTCAACTTCTGGTAGTTCAGGCATTTACAGTATCCAAGGTAAAAGATTATCAAGTTCGGTGTTGGTTAATGTGTACCAATTATTTTCAAATTTGATCACAACGGGTGATGTATTCGGATAGATGGCGTAAACATTGCCGTTATTATTGCCTGCGAGCCATACTACGACGATATAAGGCTGTACGTTGGTAATCACTTCGGGTACGTCCGTGGCCGGCTCAAGCCTTGCCCGCTGCCAATGTGAAAACTGAACATCCGGCTTGATGGCGAGGACTGTATTTTGACCTGACTGGCGCCACTGCTGTCCAACTCGCTCTAAGCTATGGCCATCGTGCTCTATTTTTAACACATAAGCGTCTTCAGGTAGCAGGCTGCGAGATTGAACAACGTCCTTCTTAGGTACAAGACTGTCTAAGTTGAACAGTGCAATCATGATAAGCATGGCAATAATGACCACGTTATTCATTGCTCGCTGAGAAATTCTAGCCACCTGACTTTCCGTTAAATATGAGTCCTGAAATTAGGAATATATTAATACCTAGCCAATATATAAGCTAATTCAATTCAAAGAAAACCTAGGACCTGCTGGAAAAAAGTAAGTGGGAGAAAGCAGTGATCGCAAGACAAACTCAAGGGATCGTGGACAGTCGAATATGGGATCTGGTGGGATCGTGACGTGATGAAGTAGAAATATCTTCTTCAAAAAGCAAAAAACCCAGCAAGGGCTGGGTTTTCGTGGAGACAAAAGCAAGCTAATTACTTGATTTTGGCCTCTTTGAACATAACGTGCTTACGCACAACGGGATCATACTTTTTGATCTCCATTTTGCCAGGCATGTTACGCTTGTTTTTATCAGTAGTGTAGAAGAAACCTGTACCTGCTGAAGAAACTAGTTTAATTTTATCACGCATTGTCGGCTTCCTTAGATTTTCTCACCACGGGTACGGATGTCAGTTAGTACTGAATCAATACCTTTCTTGTCGATGATACGCATGCCTTTTGCAGACAAACGTAGTTTTACAAAACGGTTTTCGCTCTCAACCCAAAAACGGTGTGTTTGAAGGTTTGGCAAAAAGCGACGACGAGTCGCATTTCTTGCGTGTGAACGGTTATTACCAACCGTTGGACGCTTACCTGTTACTTGGCATACTCTTGACATTGTATTTGTCTCCAGAACAACGATAACTGTCGCGTCAGTTAATCCCAAGCGCTCAAACAGTGGTTGGGTCAAATGACGTATTACTATAAATTAGAGGGCGCATTTTATACAGCAAAGGCAGGATCATTTCAATAAGAAAGTACAAAAAGGTTACTTTTTGGCTTTTTTTTGCTCGAAAAACTACCAGCTCTCATTTTTCACGGCCCGTATTGTACTTTTCCCTAAGCGGTTAGGCTATGAATAAATACGCAATCTACGCTTTAATTTTATATTCGCATTGCAGCATCTAAGACATCCGCACGAGAATAAACGCCACGCGAACGCGGCGTATTTCTATTTAATCAAAAAATGGTGACCTTATTTCAGTCATGTCAATCAAACGAGTGGGTCGACGCAGCATTTGACCGCCATCACGAGAAATCGGCACCCATGGGAATAATCCGCGACCTTTAGTAGGTTCTAACAAGAACAGATCTGTAGGTATGGAAATGTAGAAGCCTTTGGTGAAGCTTCCCTCGCCGTATTCTTCTGACGATACATCAGTGAATGCCGCATATGCACCAACAATGATACCGCTATCGAAACGCTTCGCATAATCGATATTCACGCCTTTATCTTTGGCTAAGAATTGTCCAGCACTTACGGTAATTTGCGTGTCGTCTAAGAATTCTGGCTGCCAATAGACACTGGCGTGTCCAGTGACCGCTGTGTAGTCTTCCAGACCTGTTTGACTGTAAGGATCGCGCTGTTTTACGTAAGCGATATCAAGTCCGTAAGCTAGATTACTATCAACGGGACGATACAGTATTTCACCGCCTACACCAGCAAACATGGTTTCTAGATAACCCGCGTACGCTTGAGCATAGAGGTCTTCTGCAATGGTGTCTTTGTAATGTAAGAATGTTGTATCTAGCCATACATCGTTTGCTGACACATATTCACGAACTCGAGTACGCACGCGAGGTAGCGACACTTCTTCGTTGTCTACCAAGTAGTTAAACTTGTCGAAGTTATCTAGAAGCGTAACCCTGGCGCTGCTCATGATTGCGAAGTTTTCGTTAAAGGCATAACCGCCGTTTAGCAATAATCCGGTTTGATACAGATAGAAATCTTCTGGGTTACCGAATGATTGGGTAAAGAAGAAATCTGCGCTGTAGTAGAAGCCAGATGTATTGGCAGGATCATAGGCGTCGAGCACTTCTTTTGAAGGTGATGTTCTGACATAGGTTTCAGTGATATCTGCGTCAACAGATTCGTAACGCGCTGCAGCAATAAAGGCCTCGGCATCCACCTGCGTGTCTACTAAAGGAAGACCTGCGCGATTGTCTACTACATGATAGGTTTTTACGGAATCTGGAAGCTCTGAGGCCGCCACGCGACCAATTCGCTCAATGGCTTCATCCTGGTCACGATAGGCAACCTGTGTACCGTAAAACGTAGCGCTGTCCTCTTTAATTTCAGCATCAGACAGTACAAAGCCCCCCGACCGGTAAAGGTCATTGTAAAGACGGGATTTATCAACATCTTTCACGTCTTGTGGCACCTTTCTACCCATCAGGTTCTTAGGTGGTTCATCGAACTTTATTTGCGAAGCCGTATTCATATTAAAGCGATAAGTAACGCCGAAACCAACGGTATTACCTCGTTGATAGTTCAACGTGAAATCGAAGTCTTTATAACGATACACTGCACCAACATTCCAACGAGAATCTTGCTCTAGCTGTCCAGCTCTGTCACGAGAATAATCATTCCCTTCGAACTCAAGCTTTAGCGTTAGCGGCTCCCATGGTGTCTGGTATTCCACACCACCGAAAAATGCGGTTGTTCCTTTGAAAAACTGGTCGTAGTCTACCTTACCACCGCGGCCAGAGAAGCCCCCTGGGCGTTCACAGAAGCTGTCTTTAAGCTCGCAAAACGGGTTGCTGATGTCATCGGCTGTACCGAGATATCCCCAGCCTAAGCCAAGGTGAAAGTCGAATGGACCGATAGATTTACTGGCGTTGACGTATTCACTTTCAAAAAAGCCTGTTCCACCAAAGTCTCTGAAGCCGACACTGATATCTGGCAAATAGTAGCTTTCTTTCCATAATCTGAATTTAACGTCTAAGCCTTTATCTTTCAGCGTTTGATCACCACTGAATGATTCAACTTGACTGTAAAGTCTTGTGCGCACGTCAGTATAACGGGCAGTTGCTTCCATCCAATCATAAAGCTGAATGTTAACAGACCAGAAGCGATATTCGCCGTTGTCGGTATAGTTAATGGCCATTCCACCTTCGTCTCGCATACGAGCCGTTGGTGTTTGAATAAGACCATTTCCGCCCTGCACCATCTGCGAAGGAGTAACGCGAACTTGAGTATCAGCAAAAGCGGTAGAAGAAAGCGCGCTGCCAATTACAAGCGCGAGTGTTTTTTTCTTAGAAAGTAGTGGCGCACTCATTGAGGTAAAACCCTATGTACTGCTAAAGCGGCTACGCGCTCATTTAATTGCTTAAGTTTATTGCTAAAGAGTTCTGATGAGATAGGAACATAGACTTGGCTGCCCGGCATAAGCTGCCCAAAATCTAAATTCCAATAAGCAATACCCTTTTCTTCAATATTTCCCATTGGATCAATTACGTAGACATGACTTCTGTCGGCATCAACCGCTTTTTTCACCGTGTGAACAGCCGTATAAACCGACGTATCGCTTTGATGCTTGTACGCACCAGGCTTTACAACAGCGCCAGAGAAATGCACAACGTCAGGTCTTCCATTTAGTCGAATCCAGTATTTACCTGGCTGAAACATAGGGTTGTCTTCAAAAAACAACCTTGCTCGATTGTAGGAAATTGGCATGTCTATGCGTGTAGACACCGTCCATGAGCTTACCTGATCATAGAGATTTTGAAGGGCTTTATGTGTTTCAGAATCGGCATCAAATTGATTGAGCAGTCCGCTAATTTGAGATAGCGCTATCTCTTTCTCTTCTTCAGCTTTAGGATTAGCTAAATCAAAGGCTGAAGCTGAAGGCCAGTACCAATCACCATTATCAGCGACAATGGACAGTACGCTTGATAGTCGTATTGGCCTGTCGAACTGATAGGTTTGCTTGTTTATCATGACACTAACAAGGTTATCATTTGCATATAACTTGGTAGCTGCAGTAAGGCCTAGGGCAATAAAAAGCGTATAGATATACTTCATTATTGCGTTGCTCCTTGTGTCTTCATCTCACGTACTACTCGGCTTAAATAAACCATATCGTAAACGTCTCCTTCAGGGCTGAACTGCTGCTTTGAGGCCAGAAGTTCCTTCGAGTATTTGTGCAAGAAATACGTGTTTTCCCACGACAACCCTACGTCGATAAATGGCGTGTACTCAGAAAATTCTACGGTTTCGATAACCTTAATTACCGGAACAGAAAAACCTAAATATTCGCGAGTTTCTTCCCCTTCTATTCGCCAAGAAGAGTCAACCGGCACACCGTAACCGATGGAAGCAATATCAACTTTGCGTTTCCAATTGAATGGCAGAACATTGTTGGTGGCAAGCGGGTTGTGCTGAAGATTTCCCGTGTAGTATAGGTCGTGATCCAAACCTTCAGTTTTAACGATAATACCGTGGTGCATGGTGAAGATGACTTTATCACCAGATACCCACCGGTACTTTTCACCATCGATATACGCAAGGGCAAGCGAGGCTGCATCTCTTCCGCCCGCTTTAATTTGCATAAGATCAGCTTTACTAGCAGCAATCTCTTCAACGGTATAACTAACTGTTCTATCTTTTAGCGCGAGCTTCAGCGTGTTGTAATACGCTAGTGACGTGGTGGAACATCCGGAAAGAAAAAGGCAAACAACACCCGAAAGGGCAAATAAAGTGTGTAGTTTCATTAAAATGCGCCGACAAAAACTAAAAACAAATGAACTTTGCTATAAAAATAAAAAAAGCCGCTAAAAAAAGCGGCTTTTTCGAATACTCTTAAATTTACTGTACGGTCGGTGCGTAAGTAAATGTAACAGGTACGGTGATGGTTTTTGTTACAGAACCAGAGGTAGTTACAGTAACAGTTTCGGTTGTACCTACACACACACCATCAACGATTTGGTCGTCACCTTCACAAGTAGGTTGACCTGGAGTAGTGCCGCCATTTCCTGGTGCATCAGCAGAGTTGTTGTTTACAACACCTGCAACGATACCCGCAACAACAACACCAGACGCGATCACACCGCCGCTTACGCCGCCGATGCCAGTAGTACCACTACCACCTTCACCGTCTTGTGCGTTAACGCCTGCAACCATAGTTGCAGCTGCAAATAATGCAATGATTGACTTCTTCATAACAGTCCTTTAATAAAATAACCCACTAAATCCTATGCTAAATCATTTTCAACCATTTGACTAGATTATAATCGACAAATGACTTAGATTTCTTATCTTAACAAGCCTCGCTGTGCGAATGAAACAGTTTCTTTATCACCAACCACAAAATGATCTAAAACTGGCACATCGATCGACGCCATTGCGCTTTTGATCTCTGCGGTTAATCTTATATCCGCATGACTAGGCTCAGCAACGCCTGAAGGATGATTATGAACCAAAATGATCGCGGCTGCATTATCGATCATTACTTGTTTGATCAATTCTCTTGGATAGACCGCTGCACTGTTTATCGTACCGTTAAACATAGTGCGAAAAGCAATAAGCTGATGTTGGCTATCAAGCATTAAAAGCGCGAACTTCTCACGTTCACAGTCTCTTAGCTTTGCCTGTAGATAACGTTTAGTATCATCTACATTATTAAAAACGTCCTGACGCTTCAGCTTTATTTCCAAATTGCGTTTAAATATTTCAAAGCCCGCCTGAAACTGCGCATACTTGCACGGTCCAACTCCCGTTATTTTGGCAAACCGTTCTTTCGTTGCTGTTACCACACCCCGTAAGCAGCCTAGTTCGTTGAGAAGTTCATGTGCAACAGACACAGCGCTTTTTCCTTTCACACCTTTTCCCAGCAAGACAGCGATGAGTTCAGCATCACTTAAGCTTTCAGCCCCGTGCTGCAATAATTTTTCTCTTGGCCTTTCATTCTTTGGCCATACTTTTATCGACATTCATCTAGCCCGACTATTCTATAAAAGGTTGTTTATAGATTAATGGTGACAAAGAAACGACTGTATAAAAGGCGGGTTTATCATTGATTTTTGACACCTGTAGGCACTGCTTACATGTCATTGTCGAAATAAGACCTACTTTCGTTCAGCTATCCGATTTTTTGTCACCATGGTAGGCTAACGCTAATTTCGAGATTTTGTGTTCTTCTATGTCTATTGCTAACAAAAATATTTTGCTAGGTGTTACTGGCGGGATTGCCGCTTATAAAGCACCTGATCTTGTGCGCAAGCTTACTGCGTTAGGCGCAAACGTGCGTGTGGTTCTAACAGACTCTGCCGCAGAGTTCGTTAGTTCATTATCACTTCAGGCTGTGTCAGGAAATCCAGTGCATCGCCAGCTGCTTGATCCTGCTGCTGAAGCCGCAATGGGGCATATTGAATTGGCAAAGTGGGCTGATATCCTACTTGTTGCCCCCGCAACCGCAAACACCATTGCTAAGCTTGCTCACGGTATGGCAGATGACTTGCTGACTACACTGTACCTTGCAACAACAGCGAAACTCTTTATTGCTCCTGCCATGAATCAACAAATGTGGAAAGCGGTAGCAACAAAGCGCAACATCGATATTTTAAAAGAGCACGGCGTAACCTTTATTGGCCCGGCAAGTGGTGAACAAGCCTGTGGCGATGTGGGTTCAGGTCGAATGGTTGAGCCTGTTGATATTGCCAATGTAATAAATGACGCAGAGAGAGACGCTTTATCCCTTTCTTCGTCGCTAAAGGCGTTATCGGGAAAGAATATTACGATAACAGCGGGACCAACCAGAGAGCCTTTGGACCCTGTACGATATATTTCAAATCACAGCTCAGGAAAGATGGGGTTTGCCATCGCTCAGGCAGCAGCACTCGCGGGGGCAAATGTAACCTTAGTGGCAGGTCCTGTGTCGCTTGAAACGCCCGAACGCTGTGACCGTATTAATGTCACTACCGCAGAGGAAATGCTTAATACTTGTCAAACGCTTAAAGCCTCCACAGATATATTTATTAGTACGGCTGCTGTAGCAGATTACAAGGCCGTGAGCGTTGCCGACAATAAAATTAAGAAAACCGGTGATGAGTTAACACTTACTTTTGTTAAAAACCCTGATATTCTAGCGAACATATCCACCAGCCAAGACAGACCATTTTGTGTGGGCTTTGCGGCCGAAAGCCAAAATGTAGAAGATTATGCGCGCTCGAAGCTAGCCAAAAAGAAGCTAGACATGATTGCGGCTAACGATATTACTGCCGAGGGTCTGGGGTTTAACAGTGATAAAAATGCACTGCACGTAATATGGCAAGATGGTGATAAACGATTACCTGCAACCAGTAAAAGCGAGTTAGCGGGTCAATTACTTGCACTTATTGCAGAGCGCTACACTTTAAACAATAAAAACTAACAGATGCTTATTAAGTGTCGATAATAAAAACGATAAATATAAACGCTTTGGTGTAAGCCAACTTAACATGGAGCCCGAGTTGCTATAACTCGGTAGCGGAGGAAATACTTTCGTATGCCTGCTGTCAAAAAAACAAATCGCAGAGCTCAAATTCTGCAAGCACTTGCTGGAATGTTAGAAACCAGCCCAGGTCAACGTATCACTACTGCTAAATTAGCGGAAAAAGTGGGAGTGTCTGAAGCGGCACTTTACCGTCACTTTCCAAGTAAAGCGCGAATGTTTGAAGGGCTTATCGAGTTTATTGAAGAAACACTTTTCACGCGCATCAATAAGATTGTGAATGAAGAGAAAGACTCGCTTACGCGTTGTCAGCTTATTCTTCATCTTATTTTGGGCTTTGCTGAGAAGAACCCGGGTATTACTCGAATATTAAATGGTGATGCGTTAATGGGTGAACAAGACCGGTTGCGCGCGCGCATAGCAAAGCTTTTCGAGCGTTTAGAAACGCAGCTTAAACAAGTGCTAAGAGAGCGCAAGCTACGGGAAGGTAAAACCCTTTCTGCAGATGAAGCGATTATCGCCAACATGATGATTTGCTACACCGATGGCCGTATTAATGGCTTTATCCGCAGTGGATTTACGCGTAAGCCAACCGAGCAGTTCAATGAACAATGGGCTGCTTTCAAGCAAATGTTTGTTTAGAACCCAACTAAGTTACGACTAAGGGTTACGACTAAGGCGCTTTCAAGCGCCTTTTTTCTTGCTTGTTCCCATCCTATATTGCATTGACACCTTTCAAAATTAATGTGAAAAGTGTGATGAAATCAAATAGCTGCCGAGCTCAGCCCTCAGCGTTCCAACATGCACATAATTCATTATTTCAGTCACTGTCCGTAAGCTACAGGCACAAAAAAAGCAGCATAAAAATGCTGCTTTTTAATGTTTAATTGTCCCGTCCTAAAATACGTTGACATAAAGAGGATTTCTTTATGACAACTTCAAGTAATCAAAGGCCTAAGCGCACACAGCGTGATTACACCTTAGCTTTTAAATTGGGTGTGGTTGAGCGTGTAGAAAAAGGCGAATTCACTTATAAACAGGCACAAGCTCACTTCGGAATACAAGGAAGGTCGACGGTACTGGTTTGGCTCAGAAAGCATGGTAGAC
>Ga0208300_100070_pt1 | contig 119939 bp, 88 predicted proteins | sample 23_taG_FD_184096 | JGI IMG/M metagenome (GOLD analysis project Ga0208300, IMG submission 184096) | Marine viral communities from Cariaco Basin, Caribbean Sea - 23_WHOI_OMZ (SPAdes) (version 2) | ecosystem: Environmental > Aquatic > Marine > Oceanic | place: Caribbean Sea: Cariaco Basin...
ACGATATGGGCGAAGTTCATCGAGGCTCGAAGTGAAAATACTTCAACGAGAAGCCGGATATACGGACGCAAACCATTTTAGTCAAACAGCATGTTTACTCTTGCAATAAAGGGGGAGACCATATACAGGCCCTAGGACTTAGAAAACCCACCTTTGCGCATACTTTTTATCCAAAGCGCATGTTTTCTGTATTTAACATCTCAATTTATGGGATTTATTCATTCGCTTTCCTTGCTAAAATTTGACTTTTAGTGCGATAATTATCGATGTTTTTAACACGATTAAATTCACGTAAAAAGAAAGGTGTGGAACAGGCATTTCGTTGCCGCACTTTAACAATGTGAAACACAGCGTTATAAAAACAACAACAAGACCGAAAATCAGCACGCATCTGAGTGTGTTGTTTTAACTTGTAAACGATAAAAGCATGGTTTGAGCGTCGGTGACATCAGCAATGATAAGTGTTCGATGAAATAACACATTCATACCGACCCCGCGAGAGAGGCAACGACTACACTGCCGTAAAAAGCGAGGCCATGCTTGCGAACATAAAATAAGTTTGCCGTTTAGCTAACAGAATTAAATGACAATTGAGTGGCAAAAATGATGCCGCTTGAAAAAATGAAATGAGTAATAAGGGCTAGTCGCTCCCGACATCCTTAAAGCAGTGTGAACATGAATGCATCTGTACGATTATACGTGTCAATTCACGGTCGTATGGGTTTGCGCTTAAGATAAAGGCGCTTGTTTATTCGCGTGAGTGTTTGCCCACCAGGGATAATGCGACGTTACAACAAGGTCCCCGTCCAGCCGTGAGGTTGCGCGGTGAGGGTTTGCACATGTCACTTTAATTTTGTGTCTTAACGGCTGTACGAAAACAGAGTTAGATACAATGAAAAGAATGTTAATTAATGCAACTCAGCAAGAAGAGTTGCGCGTTGCTCTTGTCGATGGGCAACGGTTGTATGATTTAGATATAGAAAGTCCAGGACACGAGCAGAAAAAAGCGAACATCTACAAAGGTAAAATTACCCGCGTTGAACCCAGCTTAGAAGCTGCTTTTGTTGACTACGGTGCAGAGCGCCATGGCTTCCTACCCCTCAAAGAAATTGCCCGCACTTACTTCCCTAAAGGTTACAAATTCGAAGGCCGCCCTAACATCAAAGATGTGATTAAAGAAGGCCAAGAAGTAATTGTTCAAATTGATAAAGAAGAGCGCGGCCAAAAAGGCGCTGCATTAACTACATTCTTATCGCTTGCAGGCAGTTACCTAGTACTTATGCCAAACAACCCTCGCGCTGGCGGTATTTCACGCCGAATAGAGGGCGACGAGCGTACAGAGCTTAAAGAGTCACTAAGCAAATTGGACCTTCCTGAAGGTATGGGTTTGATTGTCCGCACTGCGGGCGTTGGCAAATCTTACGAAGAGCTAGAATGGGATTTAAAAGTCTTGCTTACCCATTGGGAAGCTATCTCAAGCGTTGCTGAAGAACGTGAAGCCCCTTTCTTAATCCATCAGGAAAGTAACGTAATTGTTCGTGCTATCCGCGACTACCTACGTCGCGATATTGGCGAAATCCTTATCGATAAAACCAGTATTTATGAGCAAGCTTTGCAGCACATTCAATTAGTGCGCCCTGACTTTGCAAACCGCGTAAAGCTCTATCGTGGTGAAGTGCCGTTATTTAGTCACTACCAAATCGAAAGCCAAATTGAGTCTGCATTCCAACGCGAAGTGCGTTTGCCTTCTGGCGGCTCAATTGTTATCGACCCAACTGAAGCACTAACCTCTATAGATATTAACTCTGCCCGTGCAACAAAGGGTGGTGATATTGAAGAGACAGCGCTTAACACAAACCTAGAAGCGGCAGACGAGATTGCCCGTCAACTGCGTCTTCGTGACTTAGGTGGATTAGTTGTAATCGACTTCATTGATATGACGCCAGTTCGTCACCAACGTGAAGTTGAAAACCGCATGAAAGACGCGGTGAGAAGCGACAGAGCTCGAGTACAATTGGGTCGTATTTCTCGCTTTGGCCTTTTGGAAATGTCTCGCCAGCGTTTACGCCCCTCTTTAGGCGAATCAGCGCATCACGTTTGTCCTCGCTGTTCTGGTCACGGTACCATTCGTGGCACTGAGTCTTTAGCACTGTCTATTCTTCGTATTTTGGAAGAAGAAAGCATAAAAGAAAACACGGGGCAAATTGAAGCACAGCTGCCTGTTCCAGTAGCGACTTATTTACTTAACGAAAAGCGTAAGTCTATTCAGCTTCTCGAAAAGCGCCACGGTGTTGACTTGCTACTTATTCCTAATGCGAACCTAGATACACCGCATTACCAAGTATTACGCAGACGTCCAGATGACGTTATATCTGAAGCGAGTTACGACGTAGAGTTAATGCCTGCGGTAGAAGCTGAGACGGAAACAACGACTTCTGCACCGGTTAAGCGCGAAGAGCCAGCACTGAAGGGCCTTGTTGCCCCAACGGCTGCGCCTGTTGTAGCGCCAAAAGAAGAGCCAGCGAAGAAAGCCGACGATGTGCCTTCGCTATTTGCCCGATTTGGTAAGTGGATTAGCGATTTATTTGGTAGCGAAAGCGAAGAAGAAACCAATAAAGACAAGAAGCCACAGTCTGGTAATAAAAATAGAAACAACCGCAGCCGCAATAATGACGACCGTCGCCGCAAGCCGCGCAACAAGAACAATCGTCGTGGCAATCAGTCTCAAAACAGAGACCAAGGTAAAGACCAAAATCGCGATGGTGAGCAGAATGATAATCGCAAACCGCGCGGCGATCAGCAGCGAGACCAGCGCCAAGATCAAGATGATAAGCGCAATAACAAAGGTCGTAAGCCTCGTAAGGCACAACAACCTCGCGATGAGCAACAAAAGCCTAAGCACGAGAAGCAAGACGGCGAGCAGCAAGAAAACCAAGCGCAGAAGAAGCGTGAAGTTGCTGAACGCAGAAAACGTCGTGACAAGCGCCGCAGCGTCCGTGTGAAGAAAGATGACAACGGGGCAACTACTGTTGAACAAAACGAAGCGCAGGCTGCGCCAGTAGTTAAAGAAGCGCCATCGCAGCACAAAGCTAAAGCTGACACCAAGCCTAAAGCGCCGAAAGCAGAGTCACCGGTTGAAAACACTGCTGAACAGAAGAAGGATGAGCAAAAGCCAGCAGTCAAAGCCGCGCAAAAGCCAGCGGATAAACCTGCTGAAGCGAAGCCAGTATCGGATGCTGTTAAGGGTGAAGGTGACTCATCAGCGATAACTAGTGATGCCGTTGATGGCACTGATGCGAATACCGACGCTAACAGTGAAGAGCATGGTCAAAAACGTGAAGGCCGTGGCCGTTCACGCCGCTCTCCACGTCACGTTCGTGCGGCTGGCCAACGTCGTAAGAAAGAGTCGCAGCAAGTTGACGATTCAGACACGCAAGCTAAACAGCCTGGTGAGTTGTCACCGCAGCAGCCAGAAGCAGAAGTTGAAGCGACAGCTAAGACAGATGCACCTGTTGTCGAAGAAACACAAGCAAAAGAGCCTGGGCAGTTAGCGCCAGCTGAAGAGCAACCTGTTTCTAAGCAAGAGAAAGCAAAGCTTGACGTTGAAGCCGTTCAGGACGAACTTCAGTTTGATGCAGAGCCTTTAGCGGGAAATAAGCCTTCAGCGGATGCAGAGCCGTCAGCGAACGATAAACCTTCGGAAGCTGTAGACTCAACTGATGAAGTAACGTCAGCAGACGATAACGCAACAACTGAAGCTAAACCGGCTAAAGAAGCTCAAACTTCAGTGCAAGAAAGCAACGTTGAAGAAACGGCTCCGGCAGCACAAACGGAACCGGCAGTTGAAGCTAAAACAACGCAAGCTGATACGGCGCCAGAAGCTAAAGACGAAGCAACAGCATCGCCAGAGCAAGTTGAAATAAACTTGGCTGACGCACCTGTAGTTGCAGAACCAGAAGCACAGGTACAAGAAGCGAAAGCAGATACGCCAGCGGCTAAAGAAAAAGCTGAAACAACAGCAGCGCCTTCTTCGAGCCTAGCAGCGAGTGGCAAAGGAAAGCGTGGTGCATCGCACCCTATGGCATTGCCTGCAGCAGTAAACGACGCATTTGTTGATGTAGCGCTTACCGCTAAAGCTGACGACACACGACCTGCACTCGCAGTATCGGGTAAAACTGCAGCGATGTCGCACGTAACGTCACGTGCATCAGCAGTAACAACGCTTCCTCAGTCGGTAGATGACGTTACCGAAGTAGCAGCAGTGGCTGAATAATTTCCAGTCGCTAGTGCGCTACTAGCTAATTGACGTAAAAGCCGCTTTCGAGCGGCTTTTTTGTTTGTTAGTGTACGTTTAACATCGAGTCCGAGTTGAGAATAAAATGTCAGATACGGTAAACCAGCAGTATATAGATTGGTTAAGCCAAGTATGTAACGCGCAAGTATTAGACACACAAATGATTCAACCTCTTTGGAGTGGCTACGGAGCGTGCTTTCGTGCCACTTTGGGCTATCCTAATAATACTTTTTCAAAGAATCACGACGAGAGAAGCCCTTTCCAAGAAAGCCAGTATCACCAAGCTCAACAAAACCCACTTGGCGCGCAACAAGGTGAAGACGAAGCAGCGCTAAAAGTAGTCGTGAAATGCGCCACTCCGCCACACAGGCTCTCTCACCCTAAAGGCTGGAATGGTGAAGCTAGCCACAACCGTAAGTGCCAATCTTTTAAGGTAGAGAACTGTTTTTATAGCGACGTTCAAGTCCAAACTGATGCGTCGTGCCGTACAGCTAAATACTTAGGGCACAGCCAACAGGGCGAAGCCTCCCTTCTTGTTATGGAAGACTTAGCACACAGCGGCTATTCTCGCACGGCCTCTTCACTTACCGCTGCGCAATGCATCACTGTTCTAAAATGGCTTGCCAACTTTCATGCACGCTTTGTCAATGTGAGAGATGAATTTGATAGCCGACGTTTACAATTATGGCCTGAAGGCACTTATTGGCACTTGGCAACCCGTGAAGATGAGTTCAACGCCATGTCGGATGGATTACTAAAGCAACATGCTGTCGATATATCTACCACGTTAGGCGACGCTCATTATCACACTTTGGTGCACGGCGATGCTAAAGTGGCTAACTTTTGTTTTACCGAAGATTTTTCTGACTGTGCAGCTGTCGACTTTCAGTACGTGGGTTATGGCGCAGGCATAAAGGACGTGGCGTATTTTTTGGGCAGTGCCCTATCAACCCAAACCCACATGAAACATCGTGATGCATTGCTCGATAACTACTTTCAAGCGCTCGAAGATGCGCTACACACTCGATTGGCTAACAATGATAGTTCGGCTTGTTTCAAGCGTGCTGATATTGCGCTTATCATTGCTGAATGGAAGTACCTGTACCCCTTCGCCTGCGCTGACTTTTATCGGTTCTTAGCGGGTTGGAGCCCCGAACACTGGAAAATAGATGAAGAGCTCCAATATCAAACAGATATTGCCTTGTCTATTCTTGAGCGCACGGCTTAAACGATTACGTTTTCATAGTGATCACGACTTTTATGAACGTACTTTTTCTCTCTCGCGCGCCCTTTTTTACGTTCTATTTCTACACCAATTCAGACGACATGTCGCTGGTAGCCCATCTGCTCTGACTTACTATTTTATTGCCGTGAAACTGCACCATTAAATTACATTTAGCGTATATAGTGACAAATAATCATAACGCTGCTGCCAATGTACAAACGTAAACTCTACCTTTTTGGGCTACTTTCCACTTTTATTCTGTTGATTGCTTTAGCCAGTGCAGCCATATCTGCGCATTTAACGCGCACTAACTTAGCGCAAGCTCAACTCGCTCAATCCCTGCTGTCAGAGCACCAGCAGTTATCAAGTATTTCCTACAGGCTTTTCAAACAGCTAACCGATGAGCTTATTTTTGGCAAGAATGCGAACCAAGCGAAAGTGAGAAACAAACAACAACAAATAGAAAACTCGTTGAACCGTATAAAATCTCTGGAACTTGCCCAACGCGAAGCACTAGGGCTTGAGGCAACATTAGGAAGTGTTGAAGATACCGATGAACTTGAAGCGCTGATTCAAGGCATTGTGGAAGAGTTTAGAGCTATTGCGCTAAGTAACGACAGTACTCCACTTAATCAACAGCAGCGCCTTCAAACATTACTTGAAATAACTATCGACAACCAGTTTAGGGAGGCCATCAACTCTGCAGTAAACCGCCAGACAGGCGTTGTATCCCGCATTAACGCTAGCATTGAAACGCTAAACAGCAGCATTGTGTGGTTTACTATCAGTTTAGGCCTTATCACCTGTCCTTTCATTCTGCTGGGTTGTTATTGGCTATTCAATGCCCTGTATCAGCCGCTTACAGTTATTCGCACGGGTACCGATGCCATTGCCTCGGGAAACTACCACTATCGATTGCCTGAAACCCTGGATAGCGAATTTACTGACTTGGTCAAAGCACTAAATTCCATGATAGCGCGACTACAAGAACACGAAGACCAGGCTGATGCCCATCGTAAGCACTTAGAGTTTGAAGTGGAGAGCCGAACCCGGGCTTTAAAAGAAGCCAACAATAAACTCACTCAGCTGGACGCAAAGCGCCGACAATTTATGGCTGATGTAAGTCACGAATTGCGCACACCGTTAACCATTATTCGTGGCGAAGCTCAGGTAACCCTTAGGCAGGCTGCGGCTAGCAACGAGATTTATGAAGAAACGCTAGAAACCATACTTGAGCAAGCCGTGAACTTAAGTAAGTTGGTTGATGATTTGCTGCTGCTAGCGCGTGCCGAGATGCACGAATTTACTGTAGATCTGGTTAAATCTGACTTACATAACCTGCTTACACAAAATATGGCGTTATGGCAAAAGCTCACAAAGCCAAGAGACTTAGAACTTAAATGGCTTGCCAATAATGAGGTCCAAGTGCTCATCGACAAAGACAGAATTGCGCAGGTACTGACCATCCTTATCGAAAACGCGCACAAATATTCTTATCCCGATACGCCCATTGTGCTGCGCGTTGAGAGCGAAGGCCCGAATATCAACGTATCGGTCATTGATAGCGGTGAAGGCATTTCGTCAAGTGATTTGCAGCACGTTTTTGAACGCTTCGTTAGGTTAAAGCGCAAAGGCAATGGAATGGGGCTAGGTTTGTCTATCGCTAAAGCGATAGCAGAAGCCCACCACGGTACATTGAGTGCGCATTCCACATTAGGTAAAGGCTCGCAGTTCACGTTGACGCTGCCAGTTTTACAAGACCACGCGACTAGGGCCTGATGACCGTTGCTGTACATTTTTGCAGCGGTCAACAGGCTCCAATAACAACCGTTAAGTAACTTCGAACGACTAGGATCATAACAACAATGAAAATTCTTATTGCTGATGACGAAGCCCCCTTGCTACGCTTTCTATCACGAGGCTTAAGCGCTGAAGGTTTTGAGTGCATCGAAGAGTCGGCATTACACAACTTAGTCACGCGCATTCGTCATGAAGCCCCTGCTATTATTGTACTTGATCGCATGTTTGGTGATGAAGATAGCGTAGAGCTGCTGCCCGCAATCAAGTCGCTTCCCCATGCCCCTATGGTTTTGTTGCTAACCGCGGTGGACGAAGTACGCGAGCGCGTGAATGGTTTAAAACAAGGCGCGGATGACTATTTGTGCAAGCCATTTGACTTTGACGAACTACTTGCGCGCATAACGGCCTTAAGCCGAAGAGTGACGAATACACCGGTTACCCAATTAGGCCTCACCATCGGACCGTTAAACATCGATGACGAGTCACGTATTGCGACATTGTCTGGGGAAGAGATTTCACTCACCAAACTAGAATACGACATGCTCTACTACTTCGCAGAAAATGCTGAAAAAGTGCTGTCTCGAGAACGCATATTAAGTCGAGTATGGCGAAGTCACAGCGATCCGCTAACTAATGTTGTTGATGTGTATATCAGTAGGCTGCGACAAAAGCTTCACAGCAGTGATGCCATATTTATTGAAACTCTGAGAGGCAACGGCTATCGGTTGACCACCAGAAAATAGTCGTTTCGTCTCATTAGCTATTGCATTCATGTGTTATCCCGCCTAATTTGAACACTCGTTCAATTTTTATAAAGGATAATTATGGCTCGCTCACCTTCTTCATTACTCTCAAGGCTATGTTGCGCAACCGCTGTAGGCATTAGTCTATTGTCATCACCAGTCTTCGCTCAGACAGACACCAGAGGTGCCGCGCAGCCTGATAAGAATACAGCAATGTCTGCACGGGAATTGCGAGCACCAAAGGTTATCTTTTTCGATGTTAATGAGACCTTGCTTGACCTCACCGCCATGCGCAGCTCGGTAGGCGAAGCCTTGGGCGGTCGAGATGATTTGTTGCCACTGTGGTTCTCTACTATGCTGCATCATTCACTGGTTGATTCAACGACTGGCCGCTTTCATACCTTTGGAGAAATTGGCGTTGCCTCCTTGCTGATGGTCGCTGAAATTGAAGGTATAGAATTGACCAAAGCGAAAGCGAAAACGGCAATTGTCACGCCTTTGCGAAGCCTACCGCCCCATCCTGACGTGCGCGATGGCTTACAGGCACTTAAAAACAAGGGTTATAAACTAGTAAGCCTTACCAACTCGTCTAATCAAGGCGTATATACTCAATTTAAAAATGCTGATCTTTTGTCTTATTTCGACGAGCGACTAAGTGTAGAAGACATTAACTTATATAAGCCCGATACTCGCACGTATGAGTGGGCTATTGAAAAAATGGGTATAGCAGCAGAAGACGCTATGTTAGTGGCGGCACACGGTTGGGATATTGCTGGTGCTAAACAGGCAGGCTGGCAAGCCGCGTTCATTGCACGCCCCGGTAAGGTACTTTACCCGTTAGCAATAGCGCCTGACACGGTGGTAAGCGGACTAGATGAATTAGTCTCCCAATTACCCGATGCCAAATAAGCGTTAGGGTTGATGGTATCTAGGTGCACATAAAAGCACAGCTTAAAGGTTGGCACGGGTAAACATAATTATTAGGTTAAACGCCTGGGCCATAAAAGGTCATGCAAACCAATATTTCGAGCTAGGCACTGAGCTACGCTGTTGCCGTGCCTGCTCTTTTCATATCGATGTGAGGAATATCGTCTTCCAAGTACATAGTCGAGGTGGCCTCAAACCCAAAACCTTCATAAAACCGTTTTAAATACTCTTGCGCGCCAATTTCAATATCACAGCCTGGCCATAACGCCTCACAATGATCAATGGCTTCACGCATAAGTGCTCTGCCCGCCCCTTTACCTCTGAACGCTTCGCTGGTAGCTACTCGACCGATACTCACCGATGGATAACTAACCCCTTCGCCAAGTAATCGTGCACACGCTACCAATTTGTTATCTTGAAACCCCATTAAATGATGAGTTTTTGGATGGCGGTCTTTTTCGTCAAGCTCCGGATAGGCACAGTTTTGCTCAACGACAAAAACATCGACACGCAGCTTGAGCAAGTCGAAGAGTTGATGATTAGTCAGTTCATTAAATGTAAGTGATTGCCAGGAAACCATGTTGCCTCGATGATTTTTTATTATTAACGTTTGAGTAGCGCCTTTAACAGATCCTGTTAAAGTTATAGATGTCAAAATACAAATTTTAAGATGCCAATTTTAAAATGCTAACTTTAAAATCTCTGCGACGATAACGATTGGTTTAGTGTAACGCAACCCATTTTACTCACAACTTATGCTGCAGCCTGAGCACCACACGCGTAGGTCAAGATACTCTGGATTATTCAGGCTCTAGGGTTAAGATACTCGTTGTTCGCCAACCCTGCCTTGACATAGTCAATGAACATTTTAACCTTAGTAAGGTTCTTACGCCCTTCAACACTTACCACCTGTATAGGCAACTTTTTGTCTTCCACATCTTCTAACAAACTTACCAAATCACCACTTCTAAGTGCTTCTGCAACCTGATAGGACATCAATCGAACAATCCCAACGCCTGCAATGGCGGCGTTAATAGCCGCTCTGTTTTGGTTGGATTGAAAACGAGGTGTGAGCTTAATGGCAATAGGTCTGCCGTTTTTGTGATACGTCCATACCGCTGGCTCGTTAAAGCGCGTCGGATAAAGCACACTGTGCCGTTTTAAATCTTCTGGCTTTTTTATGGCCGGGCTACTCGCCAAGTAGCTAGGCGCCGCACAGGTTACACGCCGTACGTATCCTACCGTTACACCATAAAGCGAAGAGTCTTTCGGGTTACCTATACGTATTGCTACATCCATATTGCTATCAATTAGATTCACCACATCGTCGTGAAAATGCCCGTTAACCCTAATGTCGGGATAGTCCTTAAGGAATTGGGATATTATTGGCGTTACATAACGTTCGCCGAACAAAATGGGTGCCGTGATATTAAGCTCACCTCTGGGCACTAAATCAATGCCAGACACAGCAGCTTCACTTTGCTCAATATCTGCCAGTATACGTGAAACATGAATAAGGTAATGTTCACCAACCTCACTCAATTTCACTTGCCGCGTTGTGCGATGAAAAAGTCGAGTATTTAACTGTGCCTCTAAATGTGCAATACACCGAGTAACCGCAGGCGCTGACATCGACATCGCGTCTGCAGCTCCTACAAAGCTTCCCGACTTAGCAGCCTCTGCAAACACTCTCATGCACAAAAGCTTGTCCATATTATTTCACTCAATGAAATTATAAATTTCAAAAATAGCTAATTATTAAATAAAAAGAAAGTTCTAATATCGCTATCAGCTTTTACACATTTTCGTTCAGGTTAATGTTTTTACACTACAGCCCAATGCCTACAGGAGTTATTTATGAGACCACCGCTTCCCCCCTTTTCACCTGAAACCGCAGCGCAAAAAGTGCGCCTTGCTGAAGACGCATGGAACACCAAAGATGCGGTAAAAGTTGCAGGTGCTTATACCTTTGACTGCCGTTGGCGCAACCGAGCAGAATTTATTGAAGGACGCGCTCAAATAGTGAGTTTTTTAACGAGAAAGTGGAACAAAGAGCTCAACTATAAATTAGTAAAAGAGCTATGGGCATTCAACGCAAATCGCATAGCAGTGCGCTTTGCATACGAGTACAAGGACGATTCTGGTCAATGGTATAGAGCTTACGGTAATGAAAATTGGCAGTTCAACCTTGATGGCCTAATGGAAAAACGTATTGCCAGTATCAACGAACATCCTATTTCAGAAAGTGACCGAAAGTTCACGTGGGATGGCGAACGACGCCCTGACGATTTTCCCACTCTGTCCGAGCTTGAGCTGTAAACAATGTTGATAATAACACCCAACTAACCATTTCTATTGAGAGGATGAATTTATGACAAACCCAACAAGCAATACGTTGCCCAAAAGCCCTATTATTTTGATTCAAAACCCTAAATCTGGCCACTGTCACAAAGTTTCATTGTTTATGACACTGAATGCCATCCCTTTCACAACCGTTGAGCCTGACATGGCCAAAGGCGAGCACAAGAGTGATCGCTTCAGCTCACTTAACGTGTTTAAACAAGTCCCCGTGATATCAGACGGTGATATCACTTTGGCTGACTCCAACGCCATTCTGGTTTATTTGATCCACGCATACGCAGACAGTGACTATTGGCTAGGAAAGGACGCCAAAGAAAAAGCGCTAATTCAACGCTGGCTATCAGTCTCAGCGGGTGAACTTGCTAAAGGGCCGGCCGCCGCGCGATTAGAATACGTATTTGGAGCAACTATTCATGTGCCCACAGTACTAGCCACCAGCGAGACGTTACTTGCAAACATGGAGGCTCATCTAGGAAACACGGTAAGTTCGTTTTTGGTTGGCGAACACGTTACCGCAGCAGACATCGCTATGTATTCGTATATAGCTCATGCCCCTGAAGGAGGAATATCGTTGTCCAAGTTTCCTCTTATCAATGCCTGGATAAATGAGGTTGAGGGTCTGGATAATTTTGTCCCAATGCCAGCGTCTGACATCGCACCAGCGCGCAATACCAGTACGCATAGTTAATTGAGGTCTTTATGTCTCTACCTAAGCTATCATCCTTGAACCCAGCGTTTCATCAAGGCGAAATTGCACTGCAAAAAAAGCTGGAAATTGACAGGGAAATCGGTGAGCGGACGAATGGTTTTATCCGTAGCTTTATGCCGGAACAACACAGGCAGTTCTTTACATCCAGTCCGTTCACTGTTTTCGCCTTGGTAGACGAAAAAGGCCACCCTGTAGCCACGCCTGTTTGGGGAGAAGGAGATTTCATAGAAAGTCCCTCTGCTACCCAATTACGCTTTAGCCTACCAGTAGAAGTTTGGAATATGATGCAACACTCGTTAAATCTCGACGTGACTTCAGGCAGCAAAATTGGAATCGTCGGTATTGAATACGCTACAAGGCGAAGAAATCGGTTGAACGGTACGATAAGTCACGCAACTAATGAAAACCTTACGGTATTGGTAGATCAAAGTTTCGGTAACTGCCCCCAATACATTCACAAACGAACCACAGTCAAAAAACAACGTGCCGTTCAGACTGCCCCAATGAAAAATACAGTAGGTGCCGGTGATTCTACATTTTTTACTTCAACATCGAATGTGCTCACCCCAAGCGCACGCACGCTAATATCAAGGGCTGAAACGTTTTTTATTGCCTCACGACATAAATCTTTAGGCCATGCAGCGAATGAAGGGCTAGACGTTTCTCACAGGGGGGGCAAAGCAGGCTTTGTTAAAGTGGAAGGGAACTCGTTAATCTTTCCCGATTTTAGCGGTAATAAATTCTTTAATACCTTGGGCAACATCCTACTAGACCCACGCGTCGGTCTGTGTTTTTGGGATAATGAAACAGGTGACCTTCTGTTTATTGAAGCAAAGGCGAGTATCGAATCCCTCGAGTCGAATATAACCGCATTTGAAGGTGCAGAGCGCTTTGTGTCTCTTTCGGTACTCTCGGTAACACATATTTCGGGTGTGTATCCCTACTCCCATGAGATCACAGACATATCCCCCTATGCACTAAAGACAGGCGACTGGAAATAAGCGGTTAATTGATGAACCCTATCATCTAGTTAGCGTAATCAATTGGAATACCGTAACCAGAATGGTTACGCTGTTTAGACAAAAAGTCTTGGTTAGGTTTTGTAGACAAGGGCAAATGCCCGCGTAGACACAGGGGCAGAACATGAGTGATAAGCGTAACATCAAAACGTACAACAAACCCGCTGGCGGATGGGGAGCACTAAAGAGTGTAACCCAGAGCTGGATCCAAAGCGAAAAGCCACTTAAGAATCTACGAGCCATGCTCAAGACGAACCAAGACAAAGGCTTTGACTGCCCAGGCTGTGCGTGGGGTGAATCACCAGAAAGTGGTTTAGTGAAGTTTTGTGAAAATGGTGCTAAAGCAGTGAACTGGGAGTCTACCGGTCGCTATGTAGACCCAACATTTTTCTCTAAGTATTCGGTCGGCTCACTGAAAAAGCACACCGACTACTGGCTTGAGTCACAAGGGAGACTCACCCACCCTATGCGCTACAATGCTCAAGCAGACCATTACGAACCAGTATCATGGGACGATGCCTTCGCACTTATTGCCAAACACTTGAAGGGTTTACATTCCCCTCATCAGGCGGAGTTTTATACCTCCGGGCGGGCGAGTAATGAAGCCGCCTATTTATATCAGTTATTCGTGCGCGCATTTGGCACAAATAATTTTCCCGATTGTTCAAATATGTGCCACGAAGCGTCGGGGCAAGGTATGAAACCTACGATAGGCGTGGGCAAAGGCACAGTTACGTTCAATGATTTTGCAAAAGCAGACACCATTTTTGTTATCGGCCAAAATCCGGGAACTAACCACCCTCGCATGCTAGAACCTCTTCGTGAAGCAGTACGAAGAGGGGCGCAAGTGGTATGCTTCAACCCGTTAAAAGAGCGTGGCCTTGAACGATTTCAAAACCCGCAGCATCCAGTTGAAATGCTTACCAATGGCTCTGAGCCAACTAATACCGCCTATTTCAGGCCTGCTCTTGGTGGTGACATGGCGGTTATGCGCGGCATCGCAAAATGGCTGTTAACTTGGGAACAAGAAGCCAAAGCAAACAATGCTCCTCCCGTATTCGACCACGACTTTATTAACGCACATACCAATGGAATGGACGACTATTTGAGTACTGTTGAAGCGACGAGCTGGGAGCATATTGAAGCGCAGAGCGGTTTATCAAAAGACGAAATACGTCACGCGGCAACCATGTACAAACGTGGAGAACAGGTGATCATGTGCTGGGCAATGGGGATCACCCAACACAAGCACTCAGTAGCTACGGTTCAGGAAATAGTGAACGTACAACTACTACGAGGAAACGTGGGCAAGCCTGGTGCAGGGCTTTCTCCCGTTCGTGGCCACAGCAATGTGCAGGGGGATAGAACTGTGGGTATTAACGAAGTACCCCCCAAAGCATTGCTTGACGCACTAGAGAACAAGTTTAACTTCGCCGTTCCACGAGAAAGAGGTCACAATACGATTCAAGCTATCCAGGCTATGGAAAGTGGTGAATCCAAAGTTTTCATCGGCCTAGGCGGTAATTTCGCCCAGGCGACGCCAGATACGCCGCGTACTCACGCTGCGCTGTCACAATGCGACTTAACCGTTCATATCGCCACCAAATTAAATCGTTCTCACCTAACCACAGGTAAAGACGCGCTTATATTACCCTGCTTGGGACGTACTGAAATTGACATGCAGGCTAGCGGGCAACAAGGCGTGACTGTGGAAGATACATTTTCTATGGTCCATATTTCTTATGGCCAACTTCCGCCAAGCTCGCCCGAACTTCGCTCTGAACCCGCTATTATTGCTGGTATCGCGAAGGCGACGTTAGGCAACACGCCGGTAGACTGGGACTTCTTAATAAGCGATTACGACAATATTCGTGAGCTCATTGCCGACACCATAGACGGTTTTAAAGACTTTAACACCAAACTCGCTCAACCAGGTGGTTTTCATTTAGGTAATGCAGCAGGTGAGAGACGCTGGTTAACACCATCGGGCAAAGCCGAGTTTGCTGCTAACGCCCTGCCTGATTCACTGTTAAATGCTGACCTCGTTGCGAAAGGTGAAGAGCCGGACCTCATTTTACAAACACTGCGCTCTCATGATCAGTACAACACAACTATTTATGGTTTGGATGACCGCTACAGAAACGTGTTTGGCGCGCGGGACGTTCTGTTTGTCAATGAACGTGACATTAAGAAGCTGGGTTTTAACGATGGCGATAAAGTCGACATTACGTCAATGTGGAACGACGGCAAAACACGCCAAGTTAAACAGTTTATGTTGGTGGCTTACGACATCCCGCAAGGTCAAGCGGCAGCATATTACCCCGAAACCAATCCGTTAGTACCACTAGAAAGTTACGGTGATGGCACGTTCACACCAACATCGAAATTTATCGCGATCAAACTTTCGAAATCTGAATCAGATGGCCGAATAGCAGTCTCTGCGGTGTAAGTTTTTCTTTGCTTATCTGCCACTTATCAGTACAGGCCCTTTGTTTCTAACTGGCTCGCTGCGCAGTACTTTTCTTGCGGAGCGTAAGCTCTTGGAGGGTCATACTTAGGTACATGGATCAGGGTGAGACCGTAGCGGCTTGCCCACTTTACTGATAAGGCTGTAGGAGCAGATAGCGTTACTACCAAAGGTAATTTAGCTCTTATCGCTTTTTGAACCAACTCTAAACTGCAGCGGCTTGTGAGCACAACAATACCTTCAGGTTGAAAGAGTTTTTTAGTGGTGATAGCACCAATTAATTTATCAAAAGCATTATGCCTTCCTATATCTTCTCGGCATGCCAGCACATTGCGCTTAGCATCAATGTAGAGCGCTCCATGCACCGCACCGCTCTGCTGAGCTAATGCTTGCGCATTAGATATAAGGCTTCGCAATCCTTTGAACCAGCTCACATCAGGCAAAGGCGATACATCAATAGACGTCAATTGAGGCAAAGCGTTGTCTAATGCCTCAACACCGCAGAGCCCACAGCCCGACGCCCCCGCCAATTGCCGTTTATTTTCCTTTAACTTCCAGAACGCCTGATTGGCAATTTCAACTTCCGCATTGATGTGTTCTTTGTGATGCGTCAATTCAATACCGTAAAGCTGGCGGGGATGTTCGATAATGTCGTTACTTAAACTGAAGCCCACAATGAAATCTTCAATGTCGTTTGGCGTTATCAGCATTACGGCATAATTAATACCGTTATAACTAAGGCTTAAAGCGACTTCTTCGGCAAGGGCAAACTTTTGAGTATAGGGTGCAGCATCTAAAACCAATGCGTGCTGTTCAGTGTTACTTTTCATGTGGCCAATCACCTGGAGTATTCACATTCAACCACTCTACGCCATCTTCATTGGACATATTTGCGAGACGCTTTTTGTTATCGCTTTCTTCTTTACGCGCTGTTTTTTTGAGGTCGCCTTCTTTAAGAGAAACTGCATTGAGAATTTCTAAAAATCCTACCACTCGTCTTTTACTTTGCTCAACTAGATAATTGGCTAAGAGGGCTTTGGTCTTCTGCGTAACGGGTAAGTAGAAAGGCAAAAAGCGTTTTTCCACATAACATGCCTTTTCAGCCTCTCGCCCTCGCGAGACTAATATTCTCAAAAGCTCGGGCGTCATCTGCGGCATGTCAACGGGAAGAACAAGTAGTTCACAAGGATTGCCATTGTGATTATCAGGTTGAGATAGTGCGTCTAAAACAGCATGTACTCCGCTAAGCGGACCTGCATCTTCAATTTTGTCATTCAAAAAGCCTGGCGCGTTGCGGCTAATTAACACTTTATCGCAACTCGCAGACTGTAAAAGTAACGAAGCATTATCGATGAGAGTACGGCCCTGATAACGCATAAGTGCTTTATCTTGCCCCATTCTGCGCGATTGACCACCCGCAAGCACTAAACCGATGAGTGTCGTATTCACTTTACTCACTGCATATGCCCCCTTTATTGAAAATCTCCTCATATCCTTTTAAAAACTCAAAGCATTGTTTGGCAATGGGAGAGCTGGGTTCGCCTTTTCGCATGATGAGCCCTAAAGGCGAAATGGTTTTACCATCGTCAACAGTAACATAGGCGAGCCCTAAATCATCATTGGCCTTTGCGACGTTGGTTGGAAGGATCGTACAACACATCCCCTTTTTCACTGCTTGCAGTAAACAATGAACCGAGTCTGATTCAATAACAGGCTCATTGTTCACGCCCACATTAGCCATGTTTAACGTGATTGACTGCCTAAAGTGCATTGAAGGTGTTAATAACCCAAGTGGCAGTGATGAAAGAGACTGCCAGCTTAGGGTATCTTGCTCAAAGCAGTAATGATTAGGGTGATACAGCAACACCATTGGTGTAGCTTTAAACGGCAAAATATGGAAGTGTTGCGCGCTCATGCCTTCAAGGTAACAAAGACCCAGGTCAAGCTCGTTACGGTGTAGCGCGTTAACGATATACTCACTGCTATGTGTTTGTAAGGAAAACTGTAGTGCACTGTGCTGTTTTGAGAGGGTGTCAATAATGTCGATAGGATCGACACTCGCTAGAGGAACGGCACCGATCCGAAGTCGGCCAACTAAGGCACCTTTGCACGATGCAGCTTCCGCTTGTAGTCCGTCACACGCCGCTAAGATATTCCTTGCCCATGCCAAAATTCTTTCACCTTCCGGCGTAAAGCCTTGGAATCTGTGGTTGCGAGCCACCAACTGAATGCCAAGCTCATCTTCTAAATTATGAAGGCGTGAAGAAAGCGTGGGTTGTGTAACATTGCACGACTTAGCCGCTTTACCGAAGTGCTGCGTCTCATCTAACGCGACCAGAAACCGGAGCTGACGAATATCCAAAGACCAATACCTTAATCATGATAGATAGCTTCTATCATGATTCTACCAATGGAATGATTGACTTGTAAGTACATTAAACGCATGTTTTTAGAATAAGCCAAAAATCCCAAAAATATGTGCACATACTGATTGATAGAAACTATCACTCAAGATTATTCGCCCAGCATAGATTTAGCATTTTGTTCTGCGCAAGCGCTTCAACGCTGCTAGACCGACATCGCCTGAAAAATTTGTAGACGACGTGTACTAGCGCCCGTTGTCCTTTGATGGTGCCTTGTTACAACAAGTCCCATTGAAAATAGAAATAGCCATACCGTTGCGGCTTCACTTACTGCATGAGTAACCGTAGTCAAATAGCCAATATCAGCAAACGACGCTACAGTGGTATCACTTAACGAAATTGGATATGGCCCCAAATACCCTGTCATCAGGTCTGATGAACCACCAGGCCAAGGTTCGTCCCAGTGACTGTTGGCAGTGCCGGCTCCTCCCCCCAGTTCTACAGGAATAAATGTGGCGTTTTCCACAAACTCGCGACGATAAATTTCCAAAGCGTACTCTCCGGTGTAACGCCCTGAACCGCTGGCGTAGTTAGATTGGCTGCCCGCAATAAAAAAGTCGGTCGTCCACAATGTTCCAAATCCAATAACATGGGCCATCTCGTGTACGATGACATCAAAAAGCGTACCGCGACTTTCTAAGCTAGCAAGGTCTGCCGTATCAAAACGCATGCGGCCTTTATTTGCATAAACAAAAGTGCTGTCTGGTAGCTGAGTGATACCCGTTGGGCCAGCACTACCCAATATGCCACCCACACCATCAAGTGCAACGCCACTCGCATCTATAACAATATTGTGATTAAACTCGCTTTGAACGCCTATTAAGTAAGACTCCCAATAAGCGACTGCATCATCAAAAACACTGGATTGTGAAGGTGTTAAACCACCAAGATCGTTAATAGAAATTTTGAATAGTCCTGCATTTGCTGAAAAAGACACACACAACGACACCACAACACTGAAGAACCACTTAATTGAGACACCCATGGCACCCCTCCAAAACTAAGAAAAAACGTTCGATGCAAATAAAATTAGTAACGTAGGCCTGTTCATCTTTGCTGTATTTCGAAGCTCAACAGGGTTAGGACTAAAAAAAACTATAGTAGAGAAAACCGTAAGTAGTTATGAGAAAGATTGCTTGTTAACGGCAAAAGTAAAAATTACTAAAGATCAACGTGTTGAATTTTTTAACAGAGAATGCTTAACGGTAAGTCGTTCGCCATTGGCACAATGACGTATTGGGAGGGGGCGAATTATTGAAATTTTTTTACGTCGACTTTCCCGCTTACCACGCTCTGTGATACAGAGCGCGGCTGCGAGAATGAATTAGAGGGCCTACCAGGTTAAATCATCTGGAATTTCATAATCGGCGTACCAATCATCTTCTTCTTCATCTTTACCATCGGCTCCGCTCTTATCTAAATCAGCACGGTAAATAACTGAAGCCTCGTCGCGCTGCGCAATTTTGTCAGCAACGGGGGCTGGTACTAGTTCATAAGCGTCATCTAGCAATACAACAGCCAAACGACCTTTTGTCACTTGCTTGTGCATCTCTTCACTCACATACAGACGCTTTACTACGTTGTCGTGTGTAAAGTTAAGTAAGGTTTCGCCATTGCGCGGTTGTTTGTTTACAGTAATAAGCTGCCTTACCTGCGCAATAATTGAGCGCTTCTCTCGCTCCTGCTGTTGAAGCTGGTTTAGCTCACGTGAGCGCGCTTTTTTCTCTTCAGCTGCTTGTTGAGCAGCAATAGTCGCTTCATCAACGACAGGTTGTTTTTGCTTATTCTTTTGCTTTTGTTTTTTGCGTTTATCTGCACGCGCTTGCTTTGCAGACGCTTTATCGGCCAAACCGGCTTTCAGTAGTTGGTCTTGTAAGGAGGCCATAATTACTCTCTGTTACACTGTTTCTATTGATACGCTTTGCAGACGTTTACCGTCTTTTAACTACGTAACAAGCCCGAGCAATGTCGGGCTTGTTAATTTCAATTAAAGGTCAATTTATACCTTTTCCGATGTAAAGGCATTACTTCTTCTTGGCTTTAGTCGCTGGCTTTTTAGCGGCTTGCTCCTGCCATTTGCCATTGTCGTACCACGCAGACCATCCTGTTGCTTTACCGTTGTCATTTTCAGACATCACGTATTGCTGTTTGGTCTTCCTGCTGTATCGAACTATTGCAGGGTTACCATCAGGGTCTGTTTGTGGCGCATCAGCAAGATAGTAGAATTTCGGCGAAATTCTATCCCTAAAGCGAGCAAGTTCTTCCACTTTCGGTGCACGAGTTTCACGCGACTTTGGAAAGTTATGCGCCGCTAAGAAAATTCCCGAAGCGCCATCACGTAGCATAAAGTGCGCGTCAGACTTTTCACATGGAAGCTCAGGTAAATCTACCGGATCTTCTTTTGGCGGCGCAGCTTCGCCGTTTCTAAGTAGCTTACGAGTATTCTTACACTCTTCTTTGGTGCAGCCGAAGTATTTACCAAATCGACCGTTTTTAAGCTCCATATCGCTGCCACATTTATCACACTCAATAATGGGGCCGTCATAGCCTTTTATCTTGAATGTGCCTGTTTCAACCAAGGTGCCATCACATGTTGGCGTGTTACCACACACATGAAGTTTACGGGTTTCGTCAACCAAGTAACTGTCCATCGCCGTGCCGCACTTAGGACAACGCTTTTTAGAACGAAGCGCTTCTGTTTCGAGCTCTTCTTCATCGTCCACTTTCACGACTTCGTCACCAGGCGTTAAATTCATGGTGTTTGTGCAGCGCTCTTTCGGCGGTAAATTGTAGCCTGAACAGCCCAAGAATACGCCAGTTGACGCGGTTCTCACGTTCATTTCACGGCCGCATTTATCGCACTCAACACCTGCAGGCACTGCCTGATTCAAGCGCATACCGCCCTCTTCAGGGTCTTTCTCAGCGTTTAACAGTTTTCCGTAGAAGCCGCTGTAAAAGTCGTTGAGCACGTCCTTCCAATCTTTCTTGCCTTCAGCAATATCATCAAGATGCTGCTCCATGTTGGCAGTAAAGTCATAGCTCATTAAATCGTCAAAGTTTTCCATCAGACGATCGTTTACTATTTCGCCCATTTTCTCGGCATAAAAACGCTTGTTCTCTAAGCGCACATAGCCGCGATCTTGAATCGTCGAAATAATACTGGCGTAGGTCGATGGACGACCAATACCGCGTTTTTCAAGCTCTTTTACCAACGAAGCTTCATTAAATCGCGCTACAGGCTTGGTGAAGTGCTGTTTAGGATCAAGCGCTTTTAAGTCAAGCACATCGCCTTTTTGGACATCAGGCAACATTAGCTCTTCTTCGCCTTTTTTGCGAAGCTGAGGTTGAACGCGAGTCCAACCATCGAACTTAAGTACGCGGCCTTTCGCCGTCAGCTCGTAATCACCCGCCGCCACTTTAATAGTGGTTGCATCGTACTTAGCTGGAGTCATTTGACAGGCCACAAACTGGCGCCAAATAAGCTCATAAAGACGCTGTGCATCGCGTTCCATATCGCCTAAACTTGCAGCACTTATGCTCACGTTTGAAGGACGGATCGCTTCGTGCGCCTCTTGCGCACCTTCTTTACTGCCGTAGCGATTTGGCGAATCAGGCAGGTACTTGTCACCAAAATTATCTGAAATGTACGCACGAGCACTGTCCAACGCCTCTTGGCTTAAATTGGTTGAATCCGTACGCATATAGGTGATGTAGCCCGCCTCATAAAGGCGCTGTGCCATCATCATGGTTTTCTTAACACCAAAGCCCAATCGAGTACTTGCCGCTTGTTGTAGCGTTGAGGTAATAAATGGTGCAGAAGGACGACTTTGCGTAGGCTTTGACTCGCGGCTTTCGACCGTGTAGTTAGCCCCTTCTAAGTCAGCAAGCGCTTTATCAGTTTCGGCCTTGTTTTTAGGCTTGAACGCATTGCCCTGGTGCTTTGCTACCAGCATGCGCAGTGCCGCTTTTTGCTGGCTAGTTAAATCTGCGTGTACGTCCCAAAACTCTTCAGGTACAAACGCTTTAATTTCTCGTTCACGCTCTACAACAAGCCTAACCGCTACCGATTGAACTCGCCCTGCTGAGAGGCCTCGTGCAATTTTTTTCCACAGAAGTGGCGATACCATGAAGCCTACAACACGGTCTAGGAATCGACGAGCCTGCTGGGCGTTGACGCGAGAAATGTTTAGTTCGCCCGGATCTGAGAACGCATCTTGAATCGCGTTTTTAGTAATTTCGTTAAACACCACTCGCTGGTAAGTTTTGTCTTTTTTACCTAGCAGCTCTTGTAAATGCCATGCAATCGCTTCCCCTTCGCGGTCCAAATCGGTCGCGAGATAGATAGTGTCAGCATCTTTAGCAAGCTTTTTAAGTTCGTTAACGACTTTCTCTTTACCCTGTAGCACTTGATAGTGGGCTTTCCAGTCTTTCTCTGGATCCACACCCATTCTGTCTACAAGCTTCAAATATTCGTGACGGCGAAGATATTCTTGACGCTCTTCTTCGCTTAAAGTTTTGAGTTCTTTAGCCGGTTTTTTAGGCTCTACTTTGCCTAAAGCCTTCGTCGGAAGATCTCGCACGTGGCCAACCGAACTTTTTACGATAAAATTTTTACCGAGATATTTATTTATCGTTTTCGCTTTGGCTGGTGACTCGACTATGACCAGTGATTTTGCCATATAATTGAACTAAACCTATTGATTTTTAATGACTATTTACGTCAAATTCTGAAAATTGGAGCAACCTTGCACTATATATAGGGTACTCGCTCTTTTTTAACATATATCTACAAAGTGAATGGAAAACAAGATCTTCTTCATACTTATTCTTTCCTTTGCTTTAAACACGCGCAAAAACTGTACAATAAATAAACAGCGCGATTGGCATTGGCCTTAAAAGCCGTATAATGCCAGCCATTCCAATCTAGCCTGACAACATGTTCAGGTGTGAAGAAGTGCATCGTTTGCCCCTGTAAAAGAACGAAAGCGTTGCCGCTGCTATTAAATTAATCGCAGTGCGTATGGAAAAGTAACATATAGGGTCAAGCGCCAAAACTCCAAGAATGAGGGAAAGTATGAAGCAGTTTGAAGTTAACTTTGATGGTCTTGTAGGACCTACCCATAACTATGCCGGTTTGTCGTTTGGCAATGTCGCTTCCCTGAACAACGCAAACGCAAAGAGCAGTCCAAAACAAGCTGCAAAGCAAGGCTTAGCCAAAGCAAAGGCGTTGGCCGATATGGGAATGATTCAAGGTGTGTTGGCCCCACAAGAGCGTCCTGACATCGCCGCACTGCGCCGATTAGGCTTCACAGGCTCTGATGCTCGCGTGCTAGAAAGCGCTGCAAAGCAATCTCGCGAGATTTTCCTTGCTTGTTGTTCTGCCAGTAGCATGTGGACTGCAAATGCCGCCACTGTGTCTCCTAGTGCCGATACTGCCGATGGTCGCGTTCACTTTACCCCTGCAAACTTAACCAACAAGTTCCATCGTTCACTAGAGCCTCAGGTTACAGGCAATATCCTGCGCGGTACATTTGCCAATGAAAAGCACTTTGCTCATCACCAGCACCTGCCAGATAACGAGCATTTTGGTGACGAAGGTGCAGCCAACCACACGCGACTTTGCGGCAACTATGGTCAGGCAGGCGTAGAGTTGTTTGTTTATGGTCGTCATGCATTTGATACCAGCAAACCAGCACCGAAAAAATATCCGGCTCGCCAAACGCTAGAAGCATGCCAAGCAGTAGCTCGCTTACACGGTCTAGACGACGATGGCGTAGTTTACATGCAGCAAAACCCAGACGTTATCGACCAAGGCGTATTCCACAACGATGTGATCGCTGTTGGTAACCAAAATGTGTTGTTTTTCCACGAGCAAGCGTTTTATCAAAAAGACGCTGGATTTAAAGAGCTTCAAGCTAAATTTGGTAGCGAACCGCTTCACTTTATCGAAGTACCGACTGCTGAAGTCTCTGTACAGGACGCAGTAAAAACCTACTTGTTCAATACGCAAATTATAACGCTTCCAGGTGGTGATATGACCATCATCGCGCCAACTGAGTGTGAGGAAAATGAAGCCGTTAAGCGCTATTTAGACAAGCTGGTAACTCTGGGTACGCCCATTAAGTCGGTTAATTATTTTGATGTTAAACAAAGCATGCGTAATGGCGGTGGTCCGGCATGTTTGCGTTTGCGCGTTGCAATGAATGACCAAGAACTCGCCGCGGTTAATCAAAATACGTTAATTAACGATTCACAGTTCGCACGCTTAAATGCATGGGTCGACAAACACTATCGCGATGAATTAGGTGAAGATGACTTGCGCGATCCGCAGTTGCTAATTGAGTCTCGTACTGCGCTTGATGAGCTTACACAAATCCTTAAAATTGGCTCGGTTTACCCATTCCAACAGGCGTAAGTTAAGTCTGATTAAAATTAAGCGAAAAAGAAAGCCGGCTATAAGCCGGCTTTTTGTTACTTGTTAAGTATAAACTCTTTATGGTGTGACCAGCGTACATTGGTCAGTCACACCAAATGGATTGGCCGGCGGCGACGCCCCTTCATCCGTCACGTCATCAGCTGAAATACTTAGGGTGTAACGCATCTTCGCACTCGCTTCACTGCCTGTAGACTGCCCGAACACTGAAATGACAGCGTCATACCAGATTGCATAGCTGCGAGGGTAACGATATTCCAGCTCAGCATAGCCATTCTCGTCTGTCACAGCCGCACCGTTAGCAAATGCGATGGTTCCGATTAAGCCAGGCGTTAGCAAGCCGTCTTCATTGGTATCTTCATCTCGTGGAGTGGTATCTAAAATACCGTTATCATTTACGTCTTCGGTTTCACAGTTTTGATTAACTATTGCAACCCATTGTGAGGCATCATCGTCAAACACCCAGAAGCCGGTTCTGTACTCACCACCATTTACGTATTTTACCGGCGCGACTGAGGCAGTAAGATTAACACCGCTGACTGGCTGACCTGCAGAATCTGATACAAACACACCAAAGCGCTTCAAGTAAGAGGTCGATGTAGCTTCTTCAAGCTCATTCCCTGTACCTAGCGAGATGTCAAAAGCACGTGCACCAACCGTTAACACAACCTCGTCGTCGATGGCTGGATCGTCGGCAACAAAAGCAGTAATAACCACCGCGTCTTGGGTAGAGACCGAGCCCGAAGTAAAGACAGTGGTTGCTATCCCCTTGCTGTCGGTCGTTGCCTGAGAGGGTGATACAAATCCGGTCGATACGTCTGACACAGAGAAATTAACCACACTGTTTTTAACCAAGTTTCCGTCAACGTCGCGAACTACAGCGCTTATTGTGCTTGTTTGACCGTCAGGGCCAAGGATGTCAGGTGATGCATCGGCAATCAGGGTATGTGGAGTAGTAGCAATAAATTCTACCTGAGTAAGCGCTGAAACCAACACATTCCCGCTTCCATCACTCGCTGAAGCCGTAATTGAAGAGATACCTGCGTTGTTTGCGCTGATATCTATACTTGCTTGCCCATTTGCGTCAGTCGCTACAGTTGCGTTGCCCGCAATGACCCCACGTGACGCACTAAAGGTAACATTTTGTCCAACCACAGGCGCGTTGTCTTGACGCCACTGAACCGTGATGGTTTGAGTCTGCCCTAGCGGCACTTCCTCTGTAGGCAAGTTAACAAAGTTAAATTCGTCTTGCTGAACTTGCACAGTAAAGCTTGTTTCGGCATTTAGCGCAGTCGCTGTGATAGTATCTTCACCAGATGTTGATGCTGTGTAAGACACCGTCGCTTGTCCGTTTGCACCCGTATTAACAGTTGTGCTGCTTAACGTTCCGTTTAGGGCGCTTAAAGTCACATTTTGATTAAGGATTGATGTGCCATCTGAGTCCTGTACGCGAATGGTGTAATCAACACTGTCGTTCAAAATGACCGATGACGCACCGTTTATGGTCACTTCTGTACCAGCTATCGTAATTTCAACAGTCTGCGTAAGGCCACCTGCGCCCGCCGTAATGGTTACAGTGCGATTCGACGCATTGTTTTGCGACGTTAATATTGCGCGCGCGGTACCATCAGCTGCAGTTTCTGGTTGAGTTAATTGAAGTTCAACGCCATCGCCAGATGCTGCAGAGAAGCTCACTTCAATCCCTTCCATCAAAACGCTTTGTTCGTTTTTAACCAGGGCTATCAACTCAACTTCATCACTACCACTTGATGCAAGCTGAATACTGTTTGCATAAAGCTCTAACGAAGCTGGTTCTTCTCTAACTGTGGTACTGCCTGTGGCTGAAAACGTGGTGGTTCCGGTTTCACCAGTTCCCAGCGCCGCAGTTATTTCACCGTCCCCAGATGCCGTGCTAGCTTCAAGACCTAAGCGAGCAACGCCGTCTGAATTAGTACGCGCTGTACCTGTGTCGTTACCAAATTCAGCTAAATCTTGATTGCTTAAGGTAAAGGTCAGCAACGCGTCTGAATGCGGATTACCGTCTTGATCTGTCACTGTTGCAACAATAACCAAGCTATTATTTTCAGAGAGATTATTATCGCTTTCTCCACTTTCGTTTTCGAGTGTCAAAGCAATTGAATAAGAGGGTGATGAAGAACCGCCGCCGCCTCCGCTTCCACTGTCTGTGTTATCCCGAGTGACTGATGAATCGCCTCCACCACCACATGCTGTTAGCATAAATAATGCGCTAATTAGGCTAAGCGTTTTCGCTAATGTCGACATAATTCGTTCCTGAACCTCTTTTATTGACAATTGCGTCGTTTTTTATGTTTAAAAATCAACTGAATCTGGCACACTACGAAAGATTAAAAATATAAAAATGCACAGGGAACATTAATGTCTTCATCTGCACATAAATATAGTTTAACCGCCCGTATTTTTATCGGCATGGCTGCCGGTATCTTGACTGGTGTCTTTCTCCAACTATTGTTTGATGATAGCGGAGATTTTACTTTTTCGATATTCGGTTTAGAGTTCTCAACGTATAACATTCTTGTAGAAGGTATATTTTCCACTCTCGGCCAAATATTTATAGCCAGCTTAAAAATGCTCGTGGTTCCCCTTGTCTTTGTTTCCCTTATTTGCGGAACCAGTACGCTGTCAGACCCAAGTAAGTTGGGAAGACTTGGCGCAAAATCGGTTGGTTTATATGTTGTCACAACCGCAATCGCCATAACACTAGCCATGAGTATAGCTTTAGTGGTGTCTCCCGGTGATGGTCTAAATCTAACGACCGATACAGCCTTCCAAGCAAAAGAGGCCCCCAGTCTTTCAGACGTCATCGTTAATATGTTCCCGAGCAACCCTATTAACTCAATGGCTCAAGGCAATATGCTTCAAATCATTGTATTTGCTGTACTGTTTGGTATAGCAATGGCGATGACAGGCGATGCTGGCAAGCGCCTAACCGCTATCTTCGAAGATATTAATACAGTGATCATGCGCCTGGTTACCATCATCATGAACTTAGCACCATATGGCGTGTACGTGTTGATGGCAAAACTCTTCTCAACCATTGGTGGCGATACCATACTGAGCCTGGCAAAATACTTCTTCTTGGTATTTGGCGTATTAATTCTTCACGGCCTTGTCACTTACTCCGTTCTGCTAAAAGCCCTATCGGGATTAAATCCCGTTATTCTGATGAAAAAAATGCGCGATGCGGCGCTATTCGCCTTTAGTACATCCAGCAGTAGCGCAACGTTACCCGTCACTATGGAAACAGCAAAAAATAAGCTTGGCGTTGGTAACTCGGTATCATCATTTACCCTACCGCTAGGTGCGACAATTAACATGGACGGTACTGCCATTATGCAGGGTGTAGCAACGGTATTCATTGCCCAAGTTTACGCTGTCGATTTGAGCCTAGGTGACTACATGATGGTAGTACTCACCGCCACCTTAGCATCAATTGGGACCGCAGGCGTTCCAGGTGTAGGTCTTATTATGCTAGCTATGGTATTGCAGCAAGTGAACTTACCGGTTGAAGGTATCGCACTTATTATCGGTGTAGACAGATTGCTAGACATGACGCGAACTGCGGTGAATATTACGGGTGACTGTATGGTGTCTTGTATTGTAGCTAAAAGCGAAGGCGCATTAGATGAAAGCGTTTATAACGACCCGAAAGCGGGTTTGAAACAAGAAGATGTTGATTTCGAACACTTTGAAAGAAATAAGTAACCCTGACAAAAAGCCTCTTTAGATTGGGTTGTACATAAATTTGAAGAGGCACTAGCAAACTATAAGGCCAGCATTAAATGCTGGCCTTTTTATTCACCTAAACCAAATGTGCGAAGTGCAAAGGTTAAAATGGTAGCTTTCTAAAAGCTGTGCACGCTTATTCACCTCTCATTTGGTAAATGAACGCCCCCTCGGCTTTTAATTACACACCACATTAATGAAGTGCAGACGATGGCGATACTTTTGCCGCTTTTTGTGCTGGATAAATAGTAGCGCCCACACTCAAGAACATAGCAACAACCACGGTTACTACAACGTCTTGCCAATGTAGATCAGATGGTAGGAAATCGATGAAATATATATCGCCTGATAGAATTTCTATGCCTATCGCCACCTCAATAAAGCGAACAATCTCAGAGAGGTTAGGTGCTACCAGTAGCGCTAAAACCACACCTACAGTAATGCCTATAACGCCATTGATAACGCCCTGTAACACGAAGGTATTGCGAATTAAACGATCTGTCGCTCCCATGGTTTTTAATATTGCGATGGCAGCCTGTTTGTCTCTAACCGCCATAACCAGTGACGACACAATGTTAAAACAAGCAACGGCAATGACCAGCGTCAAGGCGATATACACCACAGCTCTAACTAGCTGAATATCGTTATACAAATGGCCCTGGGTACGTGTCCAGTCAGACATGTAAACAGCCTGAGGATAGCTGTAACCTATATCTCGCATCGTGTCGTAAGATGAAAATGGGTCGTTAAGTGTAAATTGAATTCCTTGTGACTTAGATGAAATACCAATAGCTTCAGACGCTGTTTCCAAGTGCATTAAACCCAGCTGGTTATCGAGTTCACCGCCAACAGATAGCACTCCAGAAATAGAAAGCGTAATTGAACGTGGGGCTTTGAAGGTTAGATCCTGAGTTGTTTGGGGAATGAGTATTTGAACAATGTCACCAATATTAAGGTCCATGGAAGCGAAAATACCCTTTCCTACAATGAGACCATTTTTCTGCGTCGAAAAACGTTGCCATTCGTCACTTGTGACTCTTTCAGCATATTTGTCGCTAACACTGTTAACCGGAATACCAGTAACGCTAATTGCCTTCAACTCCCCCTTTGACTGCAACATTCCGGTTATCCCTGTGTATGGCGTGACAGAGGCAATACGGCTATCTTGAGACAAACGATAGAGCTGCGCATCCAAGTTCTCAATACCACTTTCGCTTTTACTGTATAACTCACCGTGAGGTACTACACTCAAAATTCGACTTGTAAGTTCTTTTTCGAACCCGTTCATAACGCTCAGTAATACGATAAGTACAAAGCAACCAAGACCAATCCCAATGGTAGATGACATAGAAATGAATGAGATGAAGCGCTGCTCTGAGCGCGCTTTCCTAAAGCGTTGAGCCAATTCAAAGGCGAGCATCTTGGCTCTCCTTGGTTAACGACTCGCTCGCCAGTCTGCCGTCTTTTATCTTAAGCACCCGATCCATCTTGCTCGCTAGCGCGATGTCATGAGTAACAACCACGAACGCAGTGCCCTTTTTTTCACTTAAGCTGGTTAGCAATTTATAGATTTGCTCACCTGTAGAATCATCAAGATTCCCGGTAGGTTCATCGGCAAGCACTACTGAAGGCTCGGTAACAAGGGCCCGTGCTATTGCCACACGCTGTCTTTCTCCCCCAGACATGGCAGAGGGTAAGTGATCAATTCTATGTGAAAGTCCCACTTCTTCTAACATCTCACGGGCTTTCGAAAGGGCAGCATTGCTTGATACGCCCCTAATTCTCAGTGGCATTGCTACGTTTTCAATAGCGGTGAATTCACCTAGCAAGTGATGGAACTGGTAGATAAACCCCATGTGGTCATTGCGTAGCTTTGCTAATGCGTTGCCAGATAATTGACCGAGTGACTTTCCATTAAATTCAACTTCGCCGCTGGAAGGCTTATCCAGCCCTCCAAGTATATGTAAAAGCGTACTTTTACCTGAGCCGGAGCTACCTAAAATAGCAACATGTTCGCCAGCTTTTATTGAAAGAGAGACATCGTGTAAAACGGGGGTAGCATTACTGCCATCTTGATAGGTTTTATTAATATTGCGGCAAATTAGCACGTCCTGCATGCGAGTATTCTTCTTTAATTTCCAGACGGTGAATGGTAGCGTTAAACGCTACCAACACCAACTGAAAAATAACAGCGCTAAAATGTAAATATCAATCCGTATTATTGTATGCCTTGAACGCTTTTGGCCAACGCATCCACCGACTGTGGCTTGCCAAATAACCACCCTTGACCAAAGCCGATGGTTAATCCTTTCAGTTCATTGCATTGATCAATGTTTTCGACCCCTTCTGCAATCAAATCAACATTAAGTCCTTCGGCAATGCTCACAATGTGAGGGATGAGCGATGAACGAATACTGTTATCTTCCATATCCATAACAAAGCTGCGGTCAATTTTAAGGTAATCACAATTTAGCGTTTTAAGCTGGCTTAAATTTGAATAACCCACTCCAAAGTCGTCAATTGCAAATAAGAAGCCTTTACTCTTCAGTGACTTAATATGCTTCACCGCACTATGAGTGGCGATTTGCTCATCTTCAGTGATCTCTAAAACTAACTTGAAGTTCTTTACGTTCATATCTAGTACAAAGTCTAGGTCCAAACAACCTTCGCGGGTAAAATCGAAGGGGAATAGATTAAACGATACCTTAAAGCCTTCGGGGATCTCTGGGTTTTCGTTGAGTTCTCTCATGGCGGTGGTAATCATATCAACCGTAAATTCCCAGGTCATATCCTGCTCTTTTACCTGAGGAATAAATTCGTCAGGGTAAATCGGCCCAAATTCATCCTCAAATCGACTCAATACTTCGCACCCAATGACCTTTCCCGATTCCAAATTTACAAAAGGTTGGTACAAGCAATAGAACTTATGTTCTTTTAGCCCTTTACTGACGCGAGACTCAAGTGAACGTCGTCGTCTTAAATAGTTAAAGGTAAGCATATGCGTCAACGCTGCTGTCATTATCATAGCAAACACGAACAACACCAGCTTGCCCATGTGCAAATCTAATACGCGACCGTGATCAGATTTCACTTTTAGGCAGGTATGATTGTAGCGTTCATCACACTGGATAAATTGTAAGGAAAAATAGCCAGTGTGTGCGTCCATGTCATCTTGGCTGAGGGTAGAACCGACAAGGCTAGGATTACCTGCCATATGATAAAACTGATCGCCATTGTAGAACAGCTGCCAATCTTGCGTGTAGCTGTAACCAATGACGCTATCCATATCCAATACAGCGTTGTAACGTCCGCGCTGTACTATAGTACCGGTAGCTTGTTTATCGAAAAGCTGAAGAGGGGTATTTATCCAAAAAGCGTCGCCAAGCTGAGTATAAAAATCAGGCTTAACCTCTTTCATGGGCTCTTCTAGAATGCCCAAATAAGTACTGCACAATAGCTGGTTATTTTGATAAAAACCTATCTCTTTTACAAATCGAGAGCGAAACAAGGTTTTTCGCATTTCCGCTAAGTTATCCATTTCACAGGTTTGATACGGCAGCGCATTTAGGTAATCGAGCGTGATCTCAGCATCTCTAAATACTACGCGCACGTTATCTAGTATTTCTGTAGCGCGACTCTCCTCTTGTTCTCGAATAAACACAAACATAACGATAGCGAGTAATAGGGTCACACCCACTACGCTTAGCAATGACACCCCAATTGCTTTTAAATTATCAGCAAGAAAGTACTGTTTTTGGTCGCTTTTATTCATAATTTCCGTGTTTTTTTAGCGTGAACGACCTAACTTTAGTACAAATTAAAAAAAAGACACTACGACTTTAGGGCATGTTACTGTTTGTTGGGTGTTTTTTTACTTTATAGAAGACTATTAATCGAAGAGGAATAATGTTTCTAGTGTTACATTGTGCAATTGGGAAATGGAGCAATTTCTTGAATGGCTAACTGACAAGAGGGTAAGGATAAATAAAGTGCGATTGCGAGAATAGCAATTTTAACGACAGAGTAAAAAGAGATCTTTTTGAATGTCCCCAGAAGGGGGAATTATCTAAGAAGGAAAAGCTTATCATTAATGGCGGAGCGGACGGGACTCGAACCCGCGACCCCCGGCGTGACAGGCCGGTATTCTAACCAACTGAACTACCGCTCCGCATAATGGGAAGCGCGCTTTATTCGATTAATGGCGGAGCGGACGGGACTCGAACCCGCGACCCCCGGCGTGACAGGCCGGTATTCTAACCAACTGAACTACCGCTCCACATAATCGAGATTGCGCTGTATAACTAAATGGCGGAGCGGACGGGACTCGAACCCGCGACCCCCGGCGTGACAGGCCGGTATTCTAACCAACTGAACTACCGCTCCGAAGACCTTTTAGTTATACCATTGAAAGAGTGGCGGAGCGGACGGGACTCGAACCCGCGACCCCCGGCGTGACAGGCCGGTATTCTAACCAACTGAACTACCGCTCCACATCTTCAATGTTATCAGTGAGTTGACTTGGCTGTTGTTGCCCTGTCCCCTGACTGCGGCGCAGATAATACGTATTCCCCTATGTGGAGTCAACGCTTTTTATTAATAAAATTGTCATCTGCGGTTTGTTTGCCTGTTAAATAGGCATTATGTCGAAATAAAATTCAAACTGAACAAATTAGCGACGCCTTAAACTGAAGCGCTGGTCTCCCTGCTATTCCTTTTCAGCTTTTTCACGCTTTTTGAATAGCCCTAGCAGTTTTTTAAACCCCTTAGGTTCAGATTCCATAGTAAGGTCAGCATCGGTGGTTTCTCCCGATGGCTTTGCAGTACTATTTGCTTGCTTAGGCGCAGACGCCTTTTTTCGCATAATAATAATTACAGCAGCAGCGATTACTCCGATGAGCACTATAGACCCATTTACGGCCACCAGAATGAGGGTTAGCGTCCCATCATCCATTTCATCTTCTACCGAATTTGGCTGCATATCGTCTTGTGGCACTTCAGGTTGCGTTATTAAGGGTGCACTGCCATCAACGATAGGATCTTTTCCATTGATTAAAGGGTCTTCAACCTCAGGCTCGGCTGGTCCCTCTGCCACAAAACTATATTCAGGGACATCTAATATAAAATCGCGCCCATCCATTGTCGTGCCGTAAGCAGTGAGCTTTACCCTAAAAATTCCTTCTTCGTAGGCGACAATCAAGTGCTCTCGAGGATCCACACCGACTTCTGTTAGCGAAAAATTCTGCATATCGGAATTAGGAAACTTCACTTTGCCATCGACTAGCAGTGACTCGATGTCGACTAATTCACGGTCTACATCAATAATAATTTTATGATAGCCCTCTCCGCCTCCATCCATTTCAACATCAATAGACACGGGATTTTCATGTAAGACGATAAGTTCGCCTATTTGCTCGCGGGTGTACATTGGTGTGCTTACGCGAAAAATAGGCTTCCATTCACCAGCCGGTATTTTCAAGTTGAACTGGCCAGTAAAAACGCCATCTCCTGGTCGCTCATCCATCCCTCGCCCATCGTCTTTAAATGTCGCTATGCGCTGGTCATTTGTACCAAAGTTGCCGTAGTTAGGGTTATTGGTACTCTTAAACTCAATCTCTAAGTCGACGACATCTCTGAACTGTTTGTTTTCTATAGGCTTGCCGTTGTTGGTTAAATAGGCTGTGGATTTAAGTATTTCGCCGGCAAACAGCACATTCGGTAACGGCTCAGCATGAAGTTCAACATTAGACAAAACCATTACACGGCTTTGCGGTAATACTTGACCTACAGCTTGCCAAGGCCCTGGCACAGGATCTTTGATGGTGATCATGTCAAAGGTATCAGCGTCGTACCACTGCACCTTTTCTTCGTCGACGCGCCCTTGAAATAGCTTTGAACCATCGGGTCTAACCAGCACCACAGGGGCAGAACCGTACTCCCTAAAGAAAACCATGGTGATTTCTTTAACGTTATAGTCAACGCGAAAGCGGTTTTGTAACAGTTGAATGGAGTTGGTGTATTCATCACCAAGCTCTGTAAGAGGAGATGTATCTATTGTTGTGTTGCTTGATTGAGCATTTTGTACAGCGCTATCAGCAAGCTGCCTTGCAGCGTCGCGTTCGTCTTCTTGCGACTGAGCGCCAGCGCTTAAGTGTATAAACAATGATAAAAAAATTACCCAATAAAACCACACTCTCACGCTACGCTGCTCCTGCATTGTTTGGCTATTTTAGTTCTGTTTGATTATGTTCTGCTAAGACACCTCTTCAGGCTGAGGACGCCATAAACATTTGCCACCCGCTTTTTCGACAATATCCAAGCGAGCCTCATGCTGTGTTATTTCATCGGCGGAGGCTTTAATAACCTTTAATTTATTTGCGCTTCGGTTAATTCTTCGAATGGCAGTTGAGTCAGCGTCGCTGCCAGAGCTAGACGCCAGTTTAAGCTTGGTTTGCCCACCGGTCATCAACAGGTAAACATCTGCCAGGATTTCCGCATCCAGCAAAGCGCCGTGAAGCGTACGATGACTATTGTCTATACCATAACGCTTACACAATGCATCGAGGTTGTTCTTTTGGCCTGGATGCATTTGGCGAGCAAGAGTAAGTGTATCTAGAACATCGCAAATCTGGTTAGTAATAACGCCTTTGGTAGACGCTTCCATGCCAAACTCGTGATCCATAAACCCAACGTCGAAGGGCGCGTTGTGAATGACTAACTGTGCCCCTTTGATAAAGCTCACAAACTCCTGAGCCACTTGAGAAAATGTAGGCTTGTCGGCAAGAAATTCATTGGTTATACCGTGGACTTCAATTGCCTCTTGTTCAATGTGACGGCCCGGATTGATGTAAACGTGAAAGTGATTCCCCGTCAATCGGCGGTTAACAACTTCAACACACCCTATTTCGATAATGCGGTGGCCTTCTTTGGGGTCAATACCTGTGGTTTCAGTATCGAGAACAATTTGGCGCATGGAACCTCTACTATAATTACACTTTCATTTTTTGATAGTATATCAACCCCTTCGCAATCCGCTAAGGGAAAAGACAATATAAATTAAGCCAGTTAAATCAAAGGAAACGCTGTGGCTCAAAAGACCATTCATATATACACCGACGGCTCGTGCTTAGGCAACCCTGGACCGGGCGGGTACGGAGCTGTACTGATTTACAAGCAGCATAGAAAAGAGTTGAGCGACGGCTTTGCCCACACAACTAATAACCGTATGGAACTATTAGCCCCTATCGAAGCGCTTAATAGTTTAAACGAACCGTGCAACGTTGAATTAACTACCGACAGCCAGTACGTAAAAAATGGTATTAATCAGTGGATCCATAACTGGCGCAAGAACGGTTGGCGCACGGCAGATAAAAAACCCGTCAAGAACGCAGATTTGTGGAAGCGACTAGATGAAGCGGTAAAAAAGCATCAGGTAAACTGGCATTGGGTAAAAGGCCATTCGGGGCACCCTGAAAATGAGCGCTGTGACGACCTGGCCCGCAATGCGGCAGAAGCCAATCCAACGAAACCCGACGAAGGCTTCGTTGGCAATTAGATAAGCTTACTGCAAAGCGCGTTTACCAAGCAGCGTTTACCAAGAAAGAACCAACTTGCCCTGCGTATCGTTGTTTTCCAAACGCACGTGGGGTTCGCTGATATCTTCAATGCTATAGTGAGTATCGATATTCACCCTAAGCTCTTCATTCTCAAAAGCAGGCAAGCATACGGTAGTAAAGTCACGAATTAGATCAGCTTTATAATCGTCGCTTCGATTTCTAAGTGTCGTGCCAATAATGGACGCCCTTTTACCTAACAGCATAGCCATATCGAGGTTATCAGCATATCTCCCTGCCAGCATCGCTAAGTAAACCACTTTTCCATCTTGCTTCAGTATTTTAAGGTTACGGTTGAGGTAGTCGCCACCTACCATATCAAGCACCATATCAACCCCTTCAGGCCAGACTTTTTTAAGCACATCATCAAACTGTTGCTGCTTATAATTGATAAGATGCTCTGCGCCATTGCTTTCACACAACGAAAGCTTATCTTGGCTTGAAGCCGTTACCGCACTGTGTACGCCCCAATATCGACAAAGTTGCGTGGCAGCCAGCCCTACACCGCTTGCACCGCCATGAATTAACGCCCGTTCAGCCGGCTTTACATGCGCGATTGTGCGCAAACACTGAAATGCCGTAAGAAACACTTCGGCCAAACCCGCGGCTTCAAAAAACGGCATGCCTTTGGGGATGGGCATTAAATGGGCTGGATTAACCATCACTTCAGTGGCATAGCCGCCACCTGCAACCAAACCAAATACTTCGTCACCTTCTTTAAATGCAGTAACGTCACTGGCAACCTCTGACACCACACCGGCTACCTCTAATCCAAGAATATCGCTCTCGCCTGGTGGAGGTGGGTAATTCCCTTGGCGTTGTAAGGTATCCGCACGATTCACCCCAAACGCTTTTACGTCAACTTTTACTTTCCCTGGTGCTAGCGACAGCCCTTCACATTCCTTTACAACAAGTTCGCTTGGGCCGCATCCTTTTTCAAAATCGACATATCGCATAATTTACATCCAATCCTAGTCTTAAATTCTAATCGTAATTTGGCTACGTACTTTTATATCAAACAGTTTGGGTTTGTTTTGTGTTTATACCAGTCCGGATAGAGCATTTTAACTCTCGCTGAGTGGGTAATTATCTATGCAGATTGGTATTATTAACACAGAACTTATGAAATTGCGTATAATCGCGACCATTCTCATAAGCGAGTAAAATCGCTTAACTCTGTTTCACATTTATTAAATTAGTACGAGAGCCTTCATGTCAGCACAGGTCATATTACAGCCATCCAGAGACAAATCACTTCGCCGCAAACACCCTTGGGTATTCGAAAGCGCTGTGGCTGAACTAAAGGGCCGCGCGCGAGTTGGCGATACGGTAGACGTATTTGACTCTGAAGGCGACTGGTTAGGGCGAGGCGCTTACTCTCCAAATTCAAAAATTCGCGTTCGTATGTGGACATTCAAGAAAGACGAAAGCATTGATAACGGATTTTTCCTACGCCGTTTAGAAACTGCACTAGCCCTTCGCAAACGCTTGTTTGACCCAAACAAAACCAACGCGTTTCGCTGGATAGCGTCTGAAAGTGATGGCCTTCCAGGGATCACTATAGACCTATACAACAACGTTGCAGTACCTCAGCTTTTGAGCGCGGGCGGCGAAAAACACAGAGATAAGATAGTGTGGGCAATTACTAAGCTAATGCCTAATGTACACATATACGAGCGAAGCGACGTGGATGTGCGCAAGAAAGAAGGCTTAGAGCCTGTAACTGGTGTACTGCATGGTGAACCACCTATGCAAGTTACAGTAAAAGAAAACGGCATCAACATAGTGGTTGATATCGAGAACGGCCATAAAACCGGTTTTTACCTTGATCAGCGAGACAGTCGCGCGGCGGCTGCACACTACGCGAAAGATGCCGACGTACTCAACTGTTTTAGCTACACAGGTACGTTTTCTTGCTACGCACTTGCTGGCGGTGCTAAATCAGTGACTAACGTTGATGTATCTCAGCCTGCTCTTGATTTGGCTAAGCACCATGTAGCCATCAATGGTTTAGACGAAAACAAAGCCAATTACGTAAACCAAGACGTGTTTAAGGCACTCAGGGAGTATCACGAGCAGGGCAAACAGTTTGATATGGTGATACTCGACCCGCCAAAGTTTGTCGACAGCAAGGCAACATTAAACCGTGCTGCCCGCGGCTATAAAGACATTAATATGTACGGCATACATGCTGTTAAATCTGGTGGGCTGCTGCTTACATTTAGCTGCTCTGGCCTTATGCCGGCAGATTTATTCCAGAAAGTTGTGGCAGACGCTGCACTTGATGCAGGTCGTACTATCAAAATTATCGCAAGGCTTAATCAAGCCTCAGATCATCCTATCATTGGCAGCTATCCAGAAGGCTATTACTTGAAAGGTCTAGTGTGTGAAGTCACCGACGACTAGCGATTAAAAAAGCGCCCTTGTTGATGTATAGGGCGCTTAACGAAATCTATTGAGCTAACATTACGTTGTGCGAAAAGCTTACGAAGGTAAATCCACTCCCTTAAGGTGCAAAGGTTATCTCATTGTTAGAAAAGCGACTTGATAACTGTTGTGAACTGTCATCTGATTGTTCCTTAACAACACCCTCTTTTTCTTCAACTTTCTTCCACACCATCTCGTGAAAATAAAACGCCACGGTATTAATGGCTGGCTCAACCAACGCTACAGCACCGCCTACTACCACACTTCCTGTCAGTAAGTAGGCAACCGTAAAGGCCACTGAAAAGTGCATCACTGCAAAGGTCATCGTCTTTTTCATAGTCATCGCTCTCTCAAAATATTAAATCAGTTTGCTTTCGCATTAATGAGAATTATTAGCAATTAAGACTGAGAGTTAAAATAGAAAAAACTGAACGGCCTATTCAGTTTAGTATATGAAAGCTGAAAGACTGTTTTCAAACCACAACGGGCTGGTCAACATAGGAGTGTAAAGAAAGAAGCAACACCGCGAGGACGTCATTGCTGTAGACCCTGACGCTTTGTGCTTTTTAGTTAGACACGAAAAGGCGAAGCTTTTACCCCGCCCTAAAACGTTAGATTAGACTATTTCATCTGAGAAATTTCGACGCCTATAATGCAGCTTGACTCGGATTCAGGTTCACAGCGCACAACAGTCGCTAATGCTGCCAAAGATGGGATTTGCGAACTAGATGACTCTATTGCAACACTCACTTGTGTACCCACCTCAATTGAGGGTTCATCGACTTCCAAAGACATACCTGTAGCACTGATATCTCTACACATTGCCTGCATGGTGCGGCTCGACTCATCATCAGTAATTTGCAACTGACAAGGCGAATTTACCATCATCCTGAAAAAATTTCGCTTATCGTCGTATCCCAACATGTCTACTTCTCCTGATTTTTAGCGTTACGCTGACGACTACATCTGATGTTATAGGGCGATGCCGGTAACTTGTCAATCGAACTGTATAATATTTATTCAACAATTATTAAAAGTGTACTTTGGTCTAATTTCGACTACCTTCCCACTTAAATCAGCGACTCAGCCGTTTCTGCCCGCTGTTTTGTTTGCGATAACAAATATGTGCCCGCATGCCCTAGCCTAGCTCATTGATGCTACCTTACACCTAACGCCCTTTTTTAAAAGTCAGCGAGGTGCAAAGTGATACGCTTAGCCGAAATGGGATAAGCCGTACCAAGCTGCTGCGCAAACAACGAAACCCGTAATTCTTCTATCATCCAGCGCACATCATTAAGAGCTTGAGGTACTTTACCTTTGGGGTATTTGCTGCACGCCTTTTCCCATTCTTTAATCGACTTTTCTACCGTGACCTGATGCATTCTGTCTTTGTTGGGATCAATGGGGAGCTTCTCTAGCCGACGAGCTAAACCTTTAATGTAACGATTCCAATCATCTAATCGGCTCTCGCCAATTTCAGAAACAAAACCAGGAAAAACTAACGATGCCAAGTGGGCTTTACAGTCACCTAAGGCGTTTATCATGGTCAGCGGCACGTTACCTTTCATTTGCTTCTGGCACTGGTGCGCGAGGGTAAGCCCCTGCTCCACTTGTTTGGCAATCTCTAACACACTGTCATTAATGTTTGCACGAGCAATCTCTAAACAGGCCTCAAAATCGGCTTTGCTGCGAATGTCGGTGTTATTGGTTTTGCAGTAATCACTGACAATGGCGTCGATACCCGCAAAAATACAATCATCAATTAGCGCTTTCACTTGTCCAAATGGATTGAAATACAAACCCAGCTTGGCTTTATTAGGTAATTTGCTTTGCAAATAATTAAGGGGCGACGGCATCGCGTTTTTAATCAAGACATTCACGCCTTGCTTATGCAGCACTTGGGCTTTATCCGCTTCTTCAATTAGCGCAATATCTACCTTATCGCCCTTTTGTACCAGAGCCGGGAACGCCTGAACTTCAAACCCACCAACTTTCTGCACAAAGGTTTCTGGCAAGCTTTCGAAATCCCATTGTTCGATGTTATTTCGCTCTAACTCCGGAGTTGCGGCTTTCTCAAAGGTTTGCTTCACCTGCCCTGCACACTGCTGTTTAAGCGCGTGCAGGTCGTCACCTTTGGCAATATCATCACCGTTGTCATTAACTACCGCGAAGTGCATTTTTAAGTGCTTATCAAGCTGTTCTAAATTCCATTCTTCGCTTTCAATAATAACGCCTGTCATTTTGCGTAACTTATCGGTTACAGCTTCAAGCAAAGGCACCGGACGGTTGTTCTTATCTGTTTCACAGATATCTGCAAGGCATGCTTCAGCAAAGTTTGGCGCAGGCACAAAGTTACGACGCAAGCGTTTAGGCAAGGTTTTAATTAAACCCACAATTAGATCGTGTCTTAGCCCCGGCACCAGCCAATCAAAACCTATATTGTCGACTTGGTTAAGCACAGGCAGCGGAATCACCACAGTTACGCCATCGTCTTCAGCGTTAGGTTCGAAGTTATAGCGAAGCGGCAGCGTAATATTGCCTTGGCGCCATACATCAGGAAATGCGTTTGCTACCGACTGCCCAGGCTGCTGACGATATACGTCTTCTTCTTTAAACGTTAAACTGTCGTTGCTTCCGTGTTGCTTAAACCACTTCTTAAACGCCGCGTCGTTATTGGCTTCAACCGGAATGCGCTTGGCGTAAAAGCTTACCAGTTCTTCATCATCGACTATCAAATCGCGACGACGGGTCTTTTGTTCAAACTCGTCAGCCTGCTCAAGCAGCGCCTGATTTTCCTGTAAGAAACTGTAATTGAGCTTAGTATTGCCCTCGACTAACGCTTCGCGGATAAATAGCTCGTGGCAAATTGGCGGGTCGATGAGGCTATAAACCTTCGCACGCTTCATTACTATGGGTAGCCCGAACAAGGTTACTTTTTCAAAGGCAATCACCGCACCGCGCTTTTTAGACCAGTGTGGCTCTGAATAGCTTCTTTGCACAACATGCTCGGCCAAAGGCTCTACCCATGCTGGGTCAATTTTTGCCACCATACGAGCAAATAGCTTAGAGGTTTCTACAAGCTCAGCTGCCATTACCCATTTGGGCTGAGACTTTGATAGCCCTGAACCAGGGAAAATAAGAAAGCGCGAATTACGCGAGCCCATATACTCGCGCTCTTTATCTTTAAAGCCCATGTGAGACAGCAAGCCGCTGGCGATGGCTTGGTGAATAGCCTGATAGTCGGCTTCTTGCTTTGAAATGCCAAAGCCCAGCTCAGCGATAGACTTTTTAAGTTGGCTAACAATGTCCTGCCACTCACGCATACGTAAATAGTTGATGAAATTTTGCTTACACCATTTGCGCAATTGGTTTTGACTCAGTGCGTTTTGCTGCTCTCTAAACGCCACCCACAAGTTGTAAAGACTGATAAAGTCAGAATCTTTATCGTGGTATTCGCTGTGCTTCTCGTCTGCTTGCTGGCGTTTTTCCTGTGGGCGCTCGCGCGGATCCTGAATTGAAAGCCCCGCTGCAATCACCATTACTTCGCTGAGCGCGTTCGTGCGCTCGGCTTCAATCACCATACGAGCATAGCGAGGGTCGATAGGTAAACGTGCTACTTGACGACCTAGCGGAGTAAGCTGCATTTTGCCGCTTTGCTTGGTTTTTCGGTTATCTTTGCCTTTCGCGATAGCTTGAATTTCTTCAAGTAAACGGAAACCGTCGTTGATATTGCGGTTATCAGGCGGCTGAACAAATGGAAACGCAGCGATATCGCCTAACCCTAAAGCAAGCATTTGCAAAATAACCGACGCTAAGTTGGTTCGCAGGATCTCTGGGTCAGTAAATTCTGGGCGGCCTAAATAGTCTTCTTCACTATAAAGACGAATACAAATACCGTCAGACACACGGCCGCATCGCCCTGCCCGCTGATTCGCTGACGCCTGAGATATTGGCTCAATAGGTAAACGCTGCACTTTACTTCTGGCGCTGTAGCGTGAAATACGGGCAAAACCCGGGTCAATTACGTATTTAATGCCAGGCACCGTAAGCGAGGTCTCTGCCACGTTGGTGGCAAGTACAATGCGTCTGCCGCTGTGCGACTGAAATATGCGGTTTTGCTCTGCCGCCGACAACCTCGCATACAGCGGAACAATTTCAGTGTTGCGATAATGCTGTTTGCTCAAGGCATCTTGGGTGTCGCGTATCTCGCGTTCTCCGCTTAAGAACACTAAGATATCGCCCGGTGCTTCACGCATTAGCTCGTCGACTGCGTTTACGATGGCATCGCTTTGATCAATATCGTCATCATTATCTTCTGGCGCGTGGTAGCGAATTTCTACCGGATAGGTACGTCCACTCACTTCGATAATAGGCGCATTATTAAAATGCTTAGAGAATCGCTCTGGGTCGATGGTGGCAGAGGTGATAATGAGTTTTAAATCAGGGCGCTTGTCTAACAGCTGACGCAGATAGCCCAACAAGAAGTCGATATTAAGGCTGCGTTCGTGAGCTTCATCGATGATGATAGTATCGTATTGATTTAAAAAGCGGTCTTGCTGCATTTCAGCTAGCAGCATACCGTCGGTCATAAGCTTAACGTAGCTTCGCTCGCTTACCTGGTCGCTAAAGCGAATTTTAAAACCCACCTTTTCGCCAAGCGGCGTGTTTAGCTCTTCGGCTATACGAGTGGCTACACTTCGCGCCGCTAATCGTCTTGGCTGGGTGTGGGCTATCATGCCGTTTACACCGCGACCTAACTCTAAGCATATCTTAGGTAACTGCGTAGTTTTACCCGACCCAGTCTCACCCGCAACAATCACCACTTGGTTATTCGCAATCGCTTCTTTGATATCTTCTTTTTTATCGCTAACTGGCAGCGGTGGGTATTCAACTTTAGGTAGGTTGTCTTTACGCCAGTTACGCTTTTCTATCGATGCATTGATGTCGCCTTCGAGCTTTTCAAACTGCGCTTTTAAGCTTTCTTCGCTAACCACGCTGTCACGTTTTGAACCTTTTGAATTAGCAGCATTTTTCTCCGCGCCTTTTCCTTCAACACCAGATGTATCATTCCCTTTTTGTGCAAGCTGTGTAATGCGGCGCTTCAAGCGAAATTTATCTGCGCTCAAACAATCATCTAGTTTGTTGTAAAGAGGTTTTATTGCAAGTGTTGAAGACAAAGTGACATCCTAAAGCGTGTTTCTAATCATCAATAAAATTCGGGCGGTGATCCTAGAAGATACCGCCCTAAAAAGCCAGCGTGTTAAGCGTTACGAGAATTTAAGCGCTTTGGGTTAATTCATCGTCTTGGGGCGTTTTAAAACGGGGAAAACCGAACCAAATGGCCGCCACACCAAACACGAAAATCAGCATGGGATACCAGCAGTACGGTGTAATAGCTAACGGTGAAATACCTACTACGGCCGCGGCACTTAAAAGCTGCGCACCGTAAGGGACTAAACCTTGGAAACTGCACGAAAAGATATCCAAAAGTGATGCGGTACGACGAGGGTCAACACCGTATTTTTCATTTAAGTCTTTAGCAATTGGACCTGCGGTAACAATCGCAATAGTGTTGTTCGCCGTTGTAATGTCCAAAAAGCTAACCAAACCAGCAATACTGAACTCAGCGCCTTTCTTTGACGTGACCTTACGAGTTAAGCGCTCGATTAACCAGGTTATACCGCCGTTAGCGTGCATAAGTGCCACAATGCCGCCTATGGTTATGGCGATCATCGCTAAGTCTTGCATCCAGCCCATCCCTTTTTGGATGCTCTGCATCATTGAAAGTGGCGTAAAGCTTCCTTGTAGCAAGCCTACTACGCAGGCACTGGCAATACCCACTGCAAGTACGCTAATGACGTTAAACCCTGTTAGCGCAAAAGCGATAATGCACAAGTACGGTACTATGCGCCAAAAATCGTAGCTGCCACCTTCAACAATACCAGAAGTATCAACATCCACCATAAGCAGCAACGCCATGGTGACAATGCACGCCGGCACAGCAACCATTAAGTTTGCCTTGAACTTGTCTTTTAGCTGAACGCCTTGGGTACGAGTTGCGGCAATGGTGGTGTCTGAAACAAACGAGAGGTTATCACCGAACATTGCGCCCCCCACCACAATACCCAGCGCCATTTCTACCGGCAGCCCTAAACTTGTGGCAAGACCTGCACCTATGGGCGAGAGCGCGGTAATGGTGCCCATGGACGTGCCCATTGAAAATGATATGAAACAGCAAATCAAAAACAGGCCTGGCAATATAAGTGAAGAAGGCACAAATTGAAGTGCCAAATTGACCGTGGCATCCCGAGCGCCAATATCAATAGTCACCGCATAAAACGCACCGGCTAACAGGAAAATAAGCACCAAAAGAATAATGTTTTTATCGCCACCGCCTTTGCAAAACGTTTGTACTTTTTCAGAGAAGCTGACCTTTTTCCCTTTCGGGTTTAAACATAGCCCATAGCCAGCGCTGATAAAAAACGCAACCACAATAGGCATCGCAGTGATGTCGTTTGTAGTAATGCCGGTTACCACAACAAGGATCACAAAAAGCAAAATAGGCGTTAAACCTAGCGGGTTAGGTGCAATAGAATTTGGTGCAATGTCTTTATTTTCGTGCACAGAAAACTCTCTTTTTGGGTTTTATTGCCTGCTAGCAACAGTTTAAAGGCTACGCGGAAAAGCCACCTGCCGGTTGCGAATGCGTAAGAAAAAGCTTCAACGAAACCATATTTTGACGGTCTTGAACGGTGAAAAGCTAAAGCTGCAAAGGATAAAAGGTTTTTAAAGCATTGAAAAGAAATTTACTTTCCAATAATTAACTCATCTGCACGGTTCCAGACGCTACGATTGGATTTCGAGTTATTAAAGGAGTGACGCTACAACCATTTAGCCGTAGAACGCGACTGCCGCCCAGCTATTTTTAATAGCAGTGTTGCATAAATGTTTGGCATAAGTGTGTGGCATAGCTCTGTTACGTAGAAATATGGACAGGCGCTATCAGTCATTTACGTTAAATTCTAAGCTCGCTAGGGGTTTTACCTGTAAGCCGTTTTACCGTTCGTCGAAAGTTAGGTAAATCGTTAATGCCCATTGCATTGGCCGCCGTCTCGTTACTCACTTTGTGCACCGAAAGAAGTAAAAGTACATGATTGCGCTGTACTTCCTCGCAGAGCGCGCGATAGCTAGTGCCGTACTCTTTTAGTTTCCGCTTTAGCGTAGCCACACTGACGTTTAAGGTTTCCGCTAATTCAGGTAGTCCGATATTTGCTGCCTGTGTGTTGGAGGATGCATAAACATAACGCCTCACAAAATCAGGCAAAGACAAGCGATTTTGCAATTCAATAGAAGCCCCTTCTTTTGTTTGCGTTGCGCTGTTACTAACGACACCTTCCAGAGAAACATGTGATTCAGCAGAACAATCCGACTGAGCTATTAGCTCCAAAGGTTGGCGTAATACGTCTTTCTCAATGCAAATACTGTTAAAAGCGCGATTAAACGATAACTTAAGCCCAAGGTGGGTTTCGTAATCAGCAATATTTCTTGGTCGACTCTCGGCAAAAGAGAAAGATAAAGGAATTCGCTTATTCGCTATACTTTTCATAAGTGCAACAACGCTTGCGAATGCCACTTCAATGGAGAACTGAAGCTGTTTGCTGCTTACCCCTGTAAACTGAGGCACTAACATTATTTGGTCCGCGTTCTCAAAACGCTGAAACTGACAGAGCGGTAGGCTACACCACCGGTATGTGTGGCGTTGAGTCAGCTGTAAAAGTAGCTGCTCTACATTTTCACATGCATTGAGCGCATTAAGTGGACTAGATGGCCACTGCGAGGCGAAAGCCCCTCCCAGCAAAAAACTGACGTCGCCGCCTCTCGCTTGACTTTGAACGTTCACTAACAGCGATGAGTATTGCTTTGTGCTTAGTAGTGAATAGTGTTGCAACGCGTCTTCAAAAATTCCTGTACCGCGCAAGAGCTTATTTTTATTCGCGCCACGAGAGAGCGCCACATTAAGTGCTGCCCTCACTAACCAATACCCAACTATTACTTTATCTTGGCTAGACATCACTACATCAGCACTACCAGCACTATCGATGACACCCATGCCAAGCGCTTTAGCATCATCTTTTAGAGAGACACCCACTCCAGAAAGACGAGTTGAATGACAGTACTCAGCACCCGCAATTGCTGCTTCGTCCTCAGAGTCTCGTAGTGCGTTTAGTCTTGGTAACATTAAATCCATAAGTTACTCGCTGCAGGCATCTTCATTCATCTTCACCGGTTACCCCTACCAATTACTATCGCCAAATACACTGACCAAACCGGCCTAATTACGCTGCGCTACCATGGGCACGCTCAAGTTCAAAGAGCATGGTGTTAAGCACTGTCGCAAGGCGTTGGTTAGGTAACAAAGTCACTTGAGTACTGCGAGCGGTGGTGTAAATAGCGTTTGCATTTTGACTGTGTCTAAACGCAAGGTGCTGAATGCTCACTTTGATATCGTTGAGGATAACGTCGGCCTGCATGGGCGAGACGTCTGGCATCAAAATAGCAAACCTATCACCGGCATAGCGGCACGCTAAATCTTGCTGACGCAAATTCATAATCACCAATTGCGCAATATCGTGCAGATACCTATCGCCTTCTGTATACCCATGTTTTTGGTTGAACAAAGAGAAGTTATTGATATCGATAATGGCGATGACAGCTGACTTGCCAGACTGCTGTAATTTATTAATTTGTGTTTTCCAATATTCTGCGCGGTAAAGCTGAGTGATGGGATCGATAGCATCGTGATCGCGAAAGTCCCATTCTCTGCGTCGTAATTGCAAGTTTAACGCGCGCTGCTCTAGGTGCCACTGATACAGTGCCGCGGTCATTACTACCATACCCACAGCCGCAGGATAAGACTCAATCATGCTTAGCCAATAAGCCTCTTTGGGATAATGAAAAAACTCATCCAAGAAATCTAAACTGACTGAAAATAGAAAGAAGCCGAGTCCTACCGTGAGAAGGCTCGTTACTTTACCTGGAGGACGGCTGGCAAGCGCAGCTAGCATCCACGCCAAAGTTAAAAAAGCAATGCTTCCCTCTCCCACAATATCGAGGCCTGATATCACGGTGCTTTCTTTTGCATTGCCAAACATAAAAGCTAAACAAACCGCTAACGCCACTACGCAAAATGTAAATGCTAGCCAAAGCTTGTGATGCCTAAATTGTGTTGAATTTGTAAAGGTAAACATAGTGCTCTCTTTGGAAATCTCTTGAATTGGATACATCACGCGTTAGTCCGGCCACCGCCAGCGCTCATAACAAAACGAGAGTCTTGCCCAAATCTGATGAAACTGTCGAGGGTCAGTTTGGCTCAGCAATGTGACATCTTGATGGCAGCGAACTTTAGGAGCATAAAAAAAGACACATAAACCAAACAAAATCAGTAATTTAAGCAAGGGTCAATTTAGCTCAGCCAATTGCAAATAGGCGACAATTACCGATTGTGTACCGCTTGTTCCATCAAATCGTCATATAACTGTCATGCAGGATTCTTAGGGTACTCATTCACTTACTTAGCACTTATTCAAAACGCCTTTTTACTGCTTAATTAATTGGAAAATAAATGAAAATTAAAACCGCGTACTCTTCTCTAACACTTGCCTGCATAGCGGCAATGGGCCTTAGCGTCGCTATACCTGCTTCAGCTGCTGATGGCGTAATTATCGGTTCAGTAAAAGACACCGCACAGACGCGCAGCTATACCGGTGCTCAAATTAAGCTTAAAGAATTAGGACTGGTTACTGAAGCTGGCACAGACGGTACATTTCGGTTTCCCTCTATTCCAGAGGGTACTTACACGCTAGAAATTTCTTATCTTGGTGAGGAAACGGTTACGCAAGCGATAAAAGTGACGGACAACGGCATTGCGCGCGCAGCCGTGGAGTTTGGCAGCGGCGATACCATCGATGAGATCTTGGTACGTGGTCAACGAAGCGGTCAGGCAAGTGCCATAAACCAGCAGCGAACGTCAGATCGTATTTCGTCTATTGTATCCGCAGATGCCATTGGACAATTTCCAGACCAAAATGCTGCTGAGTCGTTACAGCGTTTACCTGGCTTGTCGATTGAGCGAGATCAGGGTGAAGGTCGTTTCGTCGGCATACGCGGTATCGACCCCAACTTGAATAACGTAACCATTAACGGCTTGAATATTCCCTCGCCTGAATCAGGCGTACGTTCAGTAGCCCTTGACGTTATTCCCTCTGAACTCATCCAAACGTTGGAGGTATCTAAATCGGTAACGCCCGACATGGACGGAGACGCCATTGGTGGTTCAGTCGCGGTGAAAAGCGTGAGTGCGTTTGATAAGGCTCGTGATACCGCGAGCATTACCGTGCAAGCCAGTCAAAATGATTTACGCGATGAAACCAGTCCAAAGCTTTCTGGTACGTTTACCAAGAAGCTTTCCCCTGAATGGGGGGTGGCTGGCGCCATTTCCTACTTTGACCGAGATTTTGGTTCAGACAATGTTGAAAGTAACGGTGACGATGAGCTTGAGCAACGTCACTACACGATCACTCGCGAACGTTTGGGGAGTGCGTTAAATATAGATTTTCGTCCTGACTTCAACAACCAATACTTTCTTCGCACACTTTACAGTGAGTTTTCTGACGACGAATACCGTCAAGGTAATATATTCACGTTCGATGGCGAAGACTCAGAAATAGAAAGAGAAAGTAAAGACCGCTTTGAAAGCCAGAGTATTTTTACTGTGGCGCTTGGTGGTGAACACCAATTAGATACCTGGAAAGCAAACTGGCAGCTCGGTTATGCAAAGTCTGATGAAGACGAGCCAGATGCACTGTATTACGTATTCAAAACCGAAAATGACAGTATCGACGCAGACTTAAATACTATGCGTCCAACCGTGTCACAAAACGCTGATGCCATGGACTTATCAACCTATGAAGTCGATGAGATCAGCTTTGAAGATAACTACACGAAAGATACCGAAACCAGTATTAAATTCGACGCCGCCCGCCCCATCAACCTTGGTGGTTATATCGGTGAGTTAAAAATTGGCTCGAAATACCGAAGCCGAGAAAAAGACCGCGACAGCAGCATCGCTATTTTTGATGGAGAATTCGACGACCTAGACGCTTCGCAATTCGGAGCTGCCAGTCCAGACTACTCTCTTGATGACTTTGGGCCTGGGCTTAATCGAAGTGAAATGCGTAGCTACTTTAACGAAAACCGCGAGAGCTTGGAATTAGACAGCCTAAATTCTGAAGTAGAGTCTCGTGGCGCGACCTATGTGAATGAAGAGGATATTTTTGCCGCTTATATCATGGGCAGCGTAGATATAAATAAACTTCATTTGGTAGCAGGTGTACGCTATGAACGTACTGACTTTTCTACATCGGGTATGCGAGTAGAGCTTGTAGAAAACGAAGAAACCGACGTGGAAGAAGTGGTAAATACGCCATGGGAAGCAGAGCGCGACTACGATCATTGGTTACCCAGTGTAAATGCCAGATACACTGTTTCAGATAAACTTCAGCTTCGCGCTGCCTACACCCAAACTATTTCAAGACCAAAGTTTGAAGATGTAGCGGCATTTCAAATCATCGAGAGTAAAACGGAAGAAAATGATGGCGTCTTTGTTACTGAACGAGAGGCGGAAGTTGGCAACCCTGACCTTCAACCTTACGAAGCACAAAACGTTGATTTGTCGATTGAGTACTACCCGGGTGACATTGGTGTAATTTCAGCGGGGCTGTTCTACAAAAATATCGACAATTTTGTTGTGTACGCTGATGTTGCAGGCACTACTGGTTGGGAAGGCTTTGAAGAAGTCATACAGCCGATAAACGGCGACTCTGCCGATTTAACTGGCTTAGAACTCTCTTGGGTGAAAGCCTTCAACAATGGCTTTATTATTTCCGCCAATGCTACTTTTACCGATTCTGAAGCGACTACCTTCTTAGATGGCGAAAAATTTGAAACCCAGTTACCAAATCAATCAGACCGCATTGGCAATATCACCATTGGGTACGAAGCGAATGACTTCAGTGTACGTCTAGCCACCACCTATAAAAGCGACAATTTCGAAGAGATTGATGGTGACATGCTCAGATTTGAAGACGACCACGTACAGGTTGATTTCATGGCGCGCTACTACATCAACGACAGCATGCAGGTGTATTTCAACGGCATCAACTTAGGTGACGAACCTTTCTACAACTATTTCGATACGCGCAACCAAAACGCGCAGTATGAAGAATACGGCCGCACGTTCGAACTTGGCTTTACTTGGCAGCTTAACTAGGCAGGTATATCGAAAGTTAATTATCGGGTTTGAAGGCCGTAGGTAATTTGGCCTTCAAACCTGCTCTTAATAATCTGTAAGCCATGTTTTAGTCGATGCGCCATGCATGGTTTGATCTCAGTAAGTTTCAGGACAATAACAACAATGACCAATCAGCGTCACACCAAAACAGTTTTTAAAACCACATTTACCACAGCGGCACTTTCAAGCGCACTTTTGACGTTGTTCAGTTGCGCAGCCTCTCACGATACCAATACCAGCGCAGATACCCATGCAAATATCAAGTTAGCGCACAGCGAAAGCCAGCTAGTAAAAGCAGAAAGCCAAGACATCGCATTACCGCTAACAAAGCTAAAAAATGGTCTAAGCCTGACTCTGCACTACCAAACGCACGCGGACCATTCCAACACCAAAAGCGCTTACAAAGACGCTTACAAAGACACCCATGCTAACAACACTAGCAAGGACTCTCGCGCCAACAACAAACATAAAGTTTACGATGACACCCACGCTATCAACATTAACGTTAACGAACATAAGGGTATTTCACTAAGTAACTCTGAAGGAAAAAAGCACTTCATTGCGGGACATTACACCTTAGCACGTGCCGAAGTTGTGGAATCTAATTCAAAACAATGGGTGTCTTTAGTAGTGTTCAATAACAACACCCAGTACATAGAGGTGTATCGCATTAACGCCGCGTCTCTTGAGGGTGATCAACCGCAAACTCAATTGACCAAAGGTTCTGAAGCCATTTGTGCTACAACATCAAGCGCTGGCGAACTGCAAATTGTTAATATCGATGCGACAGGCACATTGAATCAGTATGAATTTTACAACGGGCGCTTTTTATCGCTTAGAGACTTTGCGATAGGTCCAGGCATTAAAAGTTGCGCGATAAATGCCAACACCGAAACGCTATACCTTGCTGACGAATTTGCCGGTGTGTGGCAATTAGACACCGATATTGAAAGTGAGCTAGCAAAAACCCTTATTTTTCACAATCAAGATGTTGCCATTGAAGGTGTAGCCACCCTATCTTCAACGACGGTAGATGGCGTGGATATCGCTGCCTGGGTGAGCCCGGATGCCAGCGGGGTATGGCTTAAAGCGCCATGTCTTACGAAATTTGTCTCGCTAATGAATACGGCGAACGAAAGTAACTCAGCAGATCGCCAGGTGAACGCAACCAACAAGTCTACTTTTATTCAGCCTGAATTCATTCACCTGTCGTTAAGTGAAGAAGGCACGCATATTTCTCTTGTTGTTGATGATGATGAATCAGGCGACGTGTTTTCTGCCGAACTTCCCTCAAAACTAAGCGCAGCTTTACTTAATCGACAATGCGGCACCCATATTAAATCCACCTCGCCAAAAGAAAATTACATAGAGGAAGTGCATACAGATAACAGCGAACCCCAACATGCAAACCTCACTATCAAGGTCAAACCCGATGTTGAAACTGACCCTGTGGAAAATCATGGCGACGCTGCTGACGACCCTGCCATATGGGTCAACTCGCACAGCGCTTCACAAAGCCGCATAATCGGCACCGACAAAAAAGGCGCATTAAATAGCTATGACTTAGCCGGCAAGCTAGTGCAAAGCCTTCCTGTTGGCAGAGTGAATAACGTTGATGTGGGATACAAGGTATCTGTGGCAGAAACCAAAGCTCGGCAAAGCGATACGCCACTTATCGATATCGCAGTGGCATCAAACCGGTCGAATAACAGTTTGTCTGTATTTGAAATAGATAAACGCGGTCATATGACTCAGCTTGGCCACATAAGCACTACACTCAATGATATATACGGCATGTGTCTGTTTGTGTCAGGCGGAATAGCTCATGTATTTGCTAACGACACCAGTGGCCGCTTCGAACGATATAGCGTGTCTATCTCCCCAGACAAAGCTGTTGATGGACATTTAACACAGTCCTTTTCACTGCCCTCACAGCCAGAAGGATGTGTTGTGGATACTAAAACGAGCACGGCATACTTAGGTGAGGAAGGTGCTGGTATCTGGGCTCTAGATTTAACAACATACAGCAATCAGCCCCGGTTCATCGCAAAGATAGAAGCCCCGGTAGAAGCTGATATTGAAGGGCTGGCTCTGTTTGATGTAGATTCACAAACTTACCTAATCGCATCGAGTCAGGGTAATAACAGCTATGCTATCTATCACGTACACAATGAGAACCCTGAAGTCTTGGAACTTATGGGGCTTGTTCAAATTGCGGCAGATAAAGCCACGCAAATTGACGGCGTGTCGGAAACAGATGGGCTTGATGTAACCAACGCTAACTTGGGAGGAAGGTTCACCGAAGGGCTTTGGGTAGTACAAGATGGAAGAAACATCATGCCTAGCGAGACCCAAAACTTTAAGCTAGTTGCTGGTGCCTCACTTAAAGATGCGATCAGAAAATTAGCGAGCGCCAAGCGTGAACGCCACTCACACATGTAACAAATAATACGAAAAGTAAATAAATAAGAAGGAGGCGTTAAGCAAGTTAACGCCTCCTCTCCGGTATATGAAAAATACATAGCGCCGCACTAGCTTCTAGCCCTTCTAACCCAGCGCCGCATCTTCATTCATTACGCTACCTGCAGCACTAAATCCTACCAAACTAAATTACAGTGCGTTAGCCCAACCAACGTCTAGCCCGCGCGTCGGTATCCATCGTTTAATTGAACATCAATAGCGCGCAGCACGGCCGTTCGGTTAATACAGCCTAGAAGCACCCCGTCATCATCAACAATGGGGTAAACTCGTGGCTTTTCCTTTAACAACAGCTGCGCAAGCTCTATTACTGACATGTAAGGTTTGATAGACAATACTGGGGTTTTCATAATTTCCCCCACTCTACAAATTTGCTCACGGTAATAACTTGACGCAATCATTTGAGCAATACAATCTTGCTCGGACAAAAAGCCCACTACTCTTCCTTTGCTGTCGAGTACCGGACCGCCACTCTGCCCACTGGCTAACAGCACTTCGACGGCCTGCGCAACGGGCATATCGACATTAAGCTTCACTGGGTGAGTATTCATATAATCACTGACTTGCAACGATTCCATTTTCAATTCTCCAGCCGTGGCGCCTAATGTGACCGATACTGCGACTTAATTGGCGTTACGGCACTTCAATTATTTTTAACCACATGTGAAAGCAATTTTCCCCCACACTTTAAGATTAGACGTTTCGTTGCATACAAGCCAGCATATATAACATTAAAATAACAAATAATTTTTCAGTGATCAGTCTTTGTAAATTGCCACTTTCACTTTACCATTTATGTCAACGCTAGCGCGGTACATACCCGCAGAATTGAACGGCATAGCGACGTTACCTTTAGCGTCAATAGCAATCACACCGCCATCGCCACCGGCTTTAACAAGTACGTCGTTAACTACAGTGTTCGCAGCATCGCTTAAGCTTACCCCCTGATACTTCATGCGTGCGCAAATATCAGCTGCAACGTTGTATCGAATAAAATATTCACCATGTCCTGTGGCCGATACCGCGCAGCTTTCATTGTCGGCATAAGTACCAGCACCGATCACAGGCGAATCACCAATACGTCCATAACGTTTCGCCGTCATTCCGCCAGTGGATGTTCCCGCGACAATGTTGCCTCCCTGATCCAATACTACGGCTCCAACAGTGCCAAAGCGCTCATTGCCTTGCTGCGAACCGTAACCACTCGAGACCTGCAGCATACGTGCTTTCGCTTTATCTAAAGCTTGCTTGCGAAACTCGGTATCAAAAACGGTGTTGTCAACCTGTTCAAGGCCGTTTTCTTTTGCGTAATCTTCAGCGCCTCTCCCTGAAAGCATAACGTGTGGAGATTCATTCATTACCAATAACGCAGCCTCTATTGGGCTTCTTATTGTTTTCACCCCCGCAACAGCACCTGCATTTTTACTGCCGCCGTGCATTATCGACGCATCAAGCTCGTGCTCACCGTCGAAGGTATATACCGCACCGATGCCAGCATTAAACAACGGCGAGCTTTCAAGAATTTTGATGGTTTCTACTGCCGCAACCTCACCTTTTTCGCCTTTCTGCAACAAGGCGTAGCCATGCTGCACCGCTTGGGTTAATACGCTTTTGTAGTCCGCTTCTTTTTCTGGCGTCATCGATGATTTTAAAATGGTTCCTGCACCGCCATGAATAGCGATAGCTACGGGTGTTTTTCCTAATTGTTTGGAATCATCCGCTAATGCGGGAACACTCGTAATGGCAAACGATGCAGCAAGCGCGCCTATTGCATACAGTGCATGTCGAACTTTATTGGGCTGGCGAAAAATACGAGATGGGTTCAAAAGCTTTACTCCTAATAGCTACGGTTTACGTGCGCGCATAACCTGTGAGATGGTTTGACTACAGATTTCTAGAATCAATTCAACGCGCTCTGTTGATGCGATTTTTACGCGACCTTTGACGTAAGATGACACAATTAGCTTAGGTAGGCTAGGCTACCTCAAGGATCTCTAGGAAAGTATTAAGATCATCGGTGATGGAAGGGAGTAGCGCTTCAGCGTCTTCCCACTTTTTCGCCTTTGACAATTCCCATAGGCTCTCAAAGTCTTGTTGTAACTGTACGGCACCAATATCTGCAGACATACCTTTGAGCTTCAATGAAAGCACCTGAACCTTTTCGAAGTCTCGACTATCAACAGCCTGCTGAAGTAATTCAAGCTTGTCAGGCGCGCTTCTGGAATACAGCTCGCAGACACGGGAAAATAGCGCTTTATCGCCCATTATCCGAGCAATGGCATCGTCTTTTTCCCAACATCCATCAAGCCCCTCTGAATTGTTTTCATAAGCTTGAGTTTGATTGACGTTATCAATTTCAGCCCCCTTCTCCGAGCCCTCGCGAGCGGCGATATCATTAGCTATTTTCGCATTCTGTAACGTGGGGGCTATTTCTACTTCAGACTCTTTACTTGACTGAGCCTCTGTTCTTGAATGCGATAGCGTGTCGCAGTCCATTTCTTTTGAGATGGCACTCAACAAACTGTCAACCAGTGGAGGTTCGCTGGCAGTGATTCCGGTACCTGACCTCGTATCAGTATCGTTAAGCTCTGCACTTGCTAATGCCGTTATTTGATGTACTAACCATTGTTTCACTTTAGGAATAAGTACATCGGCCATGACAGGCTTTGTCGCAAAGTCGTCCATACCTGCCTCTAAACATTTCTCTTTTTCGCCGAGCATGGCATTGGCTGTCATGGCAATTATAGGTACATCTTTGTGCATCGCTCCTGCCTTACCTTCTCGTATGGCTCGGGTAGCGTCATAACCATTCATATTAGGCATCTGACAATCCATCAATATGCTGTGAATTCTGCGGCCTTTGCTTTCACATTTCGTCAAGAACGCCACAACTTCCTCACCATCGCTGCAGGTAAACAATTTAACAGGTAAACTTTCCAGCACTCCCTTCGCCACCTCGCGATTGATCATATTGTCATCAACTATCAATAAGTTGGCATTCTCAATAGACAATTGCTGCTCAGTATCGTCTGCTGCCTCTTCACCGTCTGAGATGTCCTCAGCTTTCCCTTTACCTGATGAGATATCTGACTGGTTTAATGTATATCCCGACAGCGCAGCGCCTAACCCTTGTTGGACAATTGCAAAACTCGACCTGAATAATGGCTTTGGCAAGTAAAGCGGCACAAGGTGATTGAAGTGGAAAGGTGTCCCTTCTAGTTTTTGAAGAATATAAACCACAGGTAACGTACCAGCGTCTTTAGTTGCAGCTTGTGCCTGCCATATATCATCTAGCTCACGAATGAGTGAACTGGCCTCGTCCACAATAATGGCATTTAATTGCGTCCAAGGAACTGTTCCTAACTCAGAATGCTTACCTAATACTTGCGGCTCTGCACCGACGTGTAAGGCTAAACAACAGATGTTTTCCTCTAAAGGTGGATAACTTGCAGAAACACCAATTGTGATCCCATTAAGCAGCATACTTTCGTTTTCCACCGCCATTTTATGCTCGAACGCGCTGTCGTACGTTGTTTCAGGAAGAGTAACGAAAAATGAGAAGGTGCTGCCTATGCCAACTTCAGAGTTGAACGTAATGTCTCCTCCCATAAGCTGGCTCAATTGCTTGCAGATAGACAAGCCAAGTCCGGTACCTCCGTATTGGGTAGCAACAGATGCATCAGCCTGCGTAAACGCGGTAAACAGTTTGGGCTGATTTTCTTGTGCTATCCCTACGCCCGTGTCACATACGCTGAAATGAAGCTGTTGTGTCCCCGCATCTACATCACTTAACGATGCTTGTAGCTTTATATGCCCTTCTTCAGTGAATTTAATAGCATTGTTCAATAAATTACTAAGAATTTGGTTGATTCTGTGTGGATCTGAGTTTATTTCCACCGGGGGAAGACCTGTTGTATCAACAAGAAGCTGTAGTCCTTTAGAAGCTGCCTTAACGGCAAAGACCTTGGCGATAGACTCGATAAGTGCAAGCGGATCAAAATATTGATTATTAATATCAAGCTTGCCCGCTTCAATTTTAGACAAGTCGAGAACGTCGTTAATCAGCACACTGAGATTGTTGCAGCTAATTTCCATCATGGAAACAAGCTGTTCAGCTTTTTCATTAAGGGGCTGACGCTTAAGTAGCGCCAAGGAGCCAACTACCCCGTTTAACGGTGTTCTCATTTCATGGCTGATATTGGAAATAAAAGAGCTTTTCACTTTGCTCGCTTTTCGCGCCTCTTGCGTCGCTTCAACAAGTTCTTTCGTCCTGCTTACCACTTTTTCTTCAAGCTTCAGGTTTACCCTTTCTATCGCGTCTTTTGCCTTGCGTTCGTCAGTCACATCTCTAATTACAACAGCAACGCCTGAAAACTGTGACTGTTCACCCCAAATGGTAGATGCGGTTATAAGTAGCGTGTGCTCTTCTTTTTCGTCATCGGTGTAAGGGGTTGTAAAGGTACTTTGCTTTCCGCCTTTGGTGAGAACCGATTCAAGCCCTAATAGAGAAAGCTGCTCAAATGACGAATAGTGATGATTTAAAATAAGCTGGCTTGGGATCCCAAAAAGTGACTCCGCTGCCATATTCCAACTTTTCACCACGCCAGCAGAATCTACGCTAAAAATCGCATCTTTAGATATAGCGATAATAGCAACGGACTCACCGCGCACCTTAGCAAGCTCAATGTTTTTACTGTTACTTCGGTGTACGAAGAGTAAAACGCTTACGAAAATTAGCGTAACTACCCCAATTACACTGTAAACGCTAATCCTCTTCTCATTGATAAGGGCTGCCACTTCTGACTGAGACAATGCCGTATGAAGAAAAAACGGGGCGGTTTGCTGATTTCCATTTATCGTAAAAGCACGAGTGACCGTATACAAAGATGAGTTTGTCTGTGCAGTCTGTTTAATTTTAGCCCTACCTATTTTCGAAGGGCTTTCGAATTCGCTCGCCCAATTCACCATAGGATTTAAATCTCTGGAGAAGGACTTATCACTGTCTGGATGACTTACAAAAAAGCCTTCACTGTCGGTAACAAATAGCAATTGATTGCCGACAAGCGTTTGTTCCATTTGCGACAGTAGAAACTGGGCGTTTACATTCATGATTATAAAACCATAACGCTCACCAGAGCTGCTGAAGATTGGAAGAGAAAGGCGAATAACGCTTTTATAAGGAAACTCGAGCTTCCCATATTCACGATTCAAATTGATATCTGAAATATAAAACTCGCCCTTATTGCGCTTAACACTCTCTATGAAGTAACTTCTCGCTGCTTTAGGTTGTAAATCGTTGCCCTTAACTACTAAAACACTTCCCCCGTTTCTTTCCACTCGAATAAACTCATTTCCATCCTCATTGGCTTGAATGATCCTTAATTGATCGACTTCTTCGTTATTTTCGATAAAAGCAACGAAAATCGTTTCTAGTCGCTGCTTCCACTGTTCCAACGTCGTACCGTCTTTGGGGTCTAGATTTTCATTTTCAGTCGCGCGGACGATGCCGCTTATGGGTGGTGTCTGATGTAGAAAGTTAAGCGCATTGATATACTTTCTCACCTGAGAGTTTGCAGCATTTTCAGCACTGGCGGCACTCTCTTCTAACGCCGTGAAAGTTTGAGATTCAGCCGTCGCTTTGATATTACTTTCGAACAAACCAACAACAAGTACAACAAGCACTGTTGCAAGTACTAACGCTAAGCCTAAAGTACTCTTAGCTTCACTGATGGATGAACTGGATTTAAGGAACGACAAACAGGCAATATCCGTATAAATTTTGATAACTTAAAGCTAGTCATCATTTTGTTAATGCGCAAGTTTCGCGTGATACATCAAAACGCAAAATACTCAAAAAAAGACAATGATTAACGCGTTTTTTTAAGTCTTGCCGATGGCGAACAAGTAAATCACTGTTCATATTAACGCCAGCATTTGGTATTCAATTTCTCGCGGTGTACACTGCCATCAATATTTCTCTAACATCGCAATAGTGGTTATGCACGCACCTACATTTTTGTGGCACGATTTTGAAACCTTTGGCACCAGCCCACAAAAAGATCTCCCCTGCCAATTCGCTGCAGTAAGAACTGATATGGATTTGAATGTGATTGGTAAACCCATAAATATCATGAGCGCCATTGCGAATGATTATTTACCACATCCGGAAGCGTGTTTGGTGACCGGCATAACACCGCAGCAAACCATTCGCGACGGTTCTAACGAAGCTGATTTCGCCGCGCGAATTTATCAGGAAATGTCGACGCCAAATACCTGTAGTGTGGGCTTTAACAGTATCCGATTCGACGATGAAGTTTCCCGCTACCTGTTTTATAGAAACTTTTACGACCCATATTCACGTGAATGGCGAAATGGCAATAGCCGTTGGGATATAATCGATTTAGCGCGAGCGTGCTATGCGCTGAGACCCGATGGTATTAATTGGCCACGCCGAGAAGATGGTGCACCAAGCTTTAAACTTGAGGCGTTAACTGCAGCTAATAATATTGGCCACGAAAACGCTCACGATGCTTTGAGTGACGTCTACGCCACAATAGCCCTTGCTAAACTGATAAAAGAAAAGCAGCCTCGCCTTTTCGATTATGCGCTGTCGTTACGCAGTAAACACACGGTTATGCAGCAAATTGATCTCACTAAACCATCGGTATTGCTTCATATCTCGTCTAAACTCCCTGCCTCTCAAGGATGTTGCACTTGGGTTATGCCTGTGGCTAAGCACCCAACCAACAGCAACGCATTTATCGCTATTGATTTATCGCATGACATTGACAGTTTAGTGAATGACACACCAGAAGAGATTAGACAGGCGCTTTATGCCCCGTCAGATACATTTGACGATGCGTTAGAAAGACCCGGGCTTAAGCTCATTCACGTCAACCGCTCACCGTTTATTACCACAGCTAAAGCAATGACAGAAGACAATGCCGCAAGACTAGGACTGGATCGCGAGCGCTGCTTAGACAATTACAAAGTACTTGCCAGTATGCCCGAACTCGCCACTAAAATCGTAGATGTCTATGATGACGACATTCAAAGTGGTGAACTGGATATAGATCACGCGCTATATAGTGGTGGGTTTCTGAATGACGAAGACAGAAGGTGGTGTGAGCGTGTAATTGAAGCACAGCCCGATGATTTAGCCACTCTGAGTGAAAAAACACAGCACGAAGGGCTTAGAAAGCAGCTATTTCGATACCGCGCTAGAAATTATCCTAATACGCTGACCGCAAATGAAATGACCAGGTGGCAGCATCATCGCCAAGCTCGCTTGACTGATTCAGCTTTTCACGGCTCAATCACATTAGAAAACTATATGATGCGGTTGGAATCACTGGCGCATGAACACAGCGACAATCCTGAGAAGCAGGCCATTTTACGCGCACTTTACCAATATGCCGAAAACCTTTGACGAGCGTTTTAGAACGCCTTAAATTAGTAGATGAAAAAAATAGTCAGGCCGAGAACAAGTCAACGTCAAGTAATCGATAGATGCCGCCGATAAAAAGAATACACGTGCGCAAGGGAATAAAGAAGTTATGAATGGCGTAACAATAAGCTTCGACAAATCAAGAACCTACATTAACTTACAGTTAAATCCTTCTGATTTCACGTCAGAAGTTGATAGTAGGGAAATAAGAAAGCAACTAGAGAGCGGTGAAACTAAGCGACTGTATGTTTCTGAAAAAGCGTTAAAGTCGGCCTGTGATACAGCTAATCATTATTTTAAGACGGGTGATAGCACTGTCGTTCAGGAACGCATTGGCGAACGCAAAAATGCTGAAATTGAATTTCGCATTCCCGAGGATGGGATGCAGGCGAACCTTGTGCTGACCACACCCTATGGCGGTAAACTTCCCTCATTAAGTACCGTTAAATCTCTAGCAGTAAAAAACAGAATCATTCGTGGCTTAAGCACCAAAACCATTGAATCTATGCTTACCCAAGCAAGGCAGTCTCCTCCAGGCACAGTGCTAGAACAAATTGTCGCGAAAGGCCTACCAGCTAGAAATGGCAAAAACTCAAAGTTTATTCCCCTGGTACCAAACGCACTTGAAAGGGTGTTAAAACCCCAGACGGGTGATGGCGAGCGCGTGGACATGCGTAATTTAGGCGAAGTAATTTGCGTTAAAGTGAACACGCCTGTGCTGAGAAGAACCGAGCCAACTCAGGGCCGTTCTGGCTTCGATATCAAAGGGAATAGAATTCCAGCCGTTGCGGGCGAATGGGTTAACTTTAAAATGGGCAGCGGCACCGTGGTGTCCGACAGCGACGCGAATTTATTAATGTCTGCAATTTCTGGTATGCCGAAATACCGAGACCAGACAATGAACATTGACGACACCTTCATTTGTAGCGGCGTGAACGTTGGCTCTGGGCACGTGAATTACGAAGGTGCAGTATTGGTAAACGGCGATGTTACAGAGAAAATGCAAATCAAGGCCGCTGGAGATGTAACCATTAACGGCTTTGTGGAGTCGGCGTATATCGAGTCTGGCGGCGACATCATCATTACCGAAGGCGCGATGGGTAAAGTTAACGATACCCAAGGTGAATTCCAATGCCAACTAGTCGCAGCTGGCAGTATCCATGTTCAACACGGTCAAGGCATTGATATTCAATGTAGCGGTAATATTACCGTTGGTCGCCAGTTGGCATATAGTCGCCTGCGTTGCGGCGGCGCAGTCATAGTTGGACAAATTGATAAGCCCATGGGAAATCTGTTTGCTTGTGACATTACTAGCCAAGATCGGGTTGAAGCTGGCACTTTAGGCGCTGTTTCTGGCAGTACATTGAAAGTTGATTTTAGCCCGGGCTTTAACCAATTGTTAGAGCGCAAAGACTCCTTAGATGAATTGTTGAAGCAAATTCGCGAAAACAATCTAAAACACAAAGAAAAGATTAACCTAATTCAAGGTAAGAAAGTGCCTAAAGAGCTTCAACGTAAAGTAGCTGAAGCGTTAGAGCTTTTTAATAATGAGAGCGCATTGCTGGAGTGGCTTGAAAACAAAGCCAACGACGTCAAAGCAGCAAAAGAAAACTACCAGTCTGATATAAAACTTATCGCAAACAAACGTCTTTACCCCGGGGTCTCGGCGAAGCTTAATAACCGTAACTGGCGTTCTGAGCGAGAATACGACAGGGCGCAAATTCATTACGATTCGCACCAATGGCACTACGACCCTTTAATTTAGCCGAATTAGTTCACTGAAGTTACTGTGCTACAGTTACGTTGCCATACCCTTGGCGCTTTGACTGGTACAGTGCCTTCATGGTGCGTTCAAACCACTCTGTGAATTCCTCAGACTCCCTGAGTTCAGATAAACCCATGGCCGTTTTAAAGCTCTCGACAAGCGAGTGATGGGTAGAAATGCAGTCTAACAATCTGTCTGCAAGGTTTTTAGCTGCGTTTAACTCGGTTTGAGGGCACAAGATAATGAACTGTTCACCGCTAAAACGCGAAACAACATCGACTTCTCGAACGGTATTTAGACAATTCGTTGCCACGGCTTTTAGCGCCTCTTCTTTAGCCGAGGGCTCAATTGAATCTCTGTCATCGCTTACAGGGGTTAGTTCGATAACAATTAACGAAGCCGTAGTGTGAAATCGATGGAAACGTGAGATTTCTTCTTCCGCACGCTGGATCATATGGTTGCGGTTATATAGCCCCGTTACCGTGTCGTGAGCAGACAAGAAAGCAAGGGTCTTGTTCTTTTCTAACAAGGTTGCTTGTAACGCACCTATTTCCTCGTTTTTCTGGTTAATAATACGCTTGTAGCCGCTAACGTTTCTATTTCTAAAAGTAAAAAGCAAGAAAACTAAAATGACAATCGCGGTGCTCAAAACCATAACGACATAGTTACGACTATAGCGAACTTGGACATTATTCCACTGCTTATAAATTTCTACCTTTCGCGTTTCTGGGATACGCTCAATGGCAAAGTTAAGCTTGTCCACCAGGTGGCCATAGGTTTTGTTCACACCAAAAGCTAATGAGTCGAAGGGCTCGGCGTAACCAACAATATTGAGGTCTTTCAACTTCAAATTATTGATGTGCATATTCACGCTCATTAATGAGCCCACCATTACATCAAACTCATCATTCGCCAGCTGCTTTAGCCCTTCTTCTTCAGACGGAATAAGCTTTAAACGTAACCCCGGATAGTGTCGTGAAATATATTCAACTTGGCGATAACCCTGAACAATCCCTACTACTCGATTTCCCACTCCAGCGTAGCCTTGTATCATTGGCATTCCAGACTTAGCCACCAGTACATTGGGCGCTTCAAAATACGGCACGCTAAAGTCGAGGAACTGCTTTCGATAGTCTGAAGTATTTAGCATGGGGATAACTTGGCATTTCCCCTGCTGAACGTACTCTAGGCTCTGTTGCCAGCTCTCAGTGGGCACTAGGGTAAACGTTAATTCAGATAGTTCAGCAATCAGTTGCATATACTGAGCAGAAACCCCCACATGGATACCGTTTCTGATTGCTTCGTAAGGCGCCCAGTTAGGATCTATACAGTACGTTACATTATTAGATTGTTCAGATGCCGCCTTTTGACCAGCTTCTGCTTGTAGGAGCGCGCTATAACAATTCGCTCCTACAAACAACATGGTACAAAGCAGATATTTTTTTATTTTTTTCAACTGCACACCCAAAACATGTGAAGATATCGATGACAACCGCGAAGTATTAAGCGTAAATTCAAAAATTGCAATTATTTAGCTGATAATCTCGCTTTTCAGCTAGGTAACGCTCTGTCTTTGCTGAAACTCATCGATTTCATAGCGCTTTTTATTCATAATTTTGGTAAGGCTTGCCACCGCTTTTTCAATATCGACGAAACTTAAATACAATGGCGCAAAACCTATTCGCAGAATATTTGGTGCACGGAAATCTGCAATCACCCCCTCAGCGATCCACGCTTGGCAAATGGCGTAAGCGTGGTCGTGAGCGAAAGCTAGCTGACTACCTCGATTATCAATATTGGGGCTTACAATGGAAAATTTGTCCAGAAGACCTGCGCGCTTGGCTTCAGCGATGAAAAATGCCTGTAGCTTTTTGGATTTTTCATCAATAGCTTTAAGTGATACATCTTCAAATACGTCTAATGCCGCATCTAAAATGCTCATTCCAATAATTCCTGGCGTACCGCACAAGTTTTGCTTCACAGAATTGTCGCCAGCGTAATCAGGGGAAAATGAGAAAGGCGAGCTGTGCCCCATCCAACCAGACAAAGGTTGTTGATACTGTGCTTGATGTCGTTTAGCGACATAGATAAACGCTGGCGCACCAGGGCCGCCATTTAGATATTTGTAGGTACAGCCGACTGCAAAGTCCACATTACATGCGTCTAGGCTGACAGGAAATGCTCCAGCACTGTGCGCTAAATCCCACAAAGTTAAAATGCCTTTTTGATGGGCTTGCTCGGTAATGGTTTGCATATCGAGTTTGTTGCCACTTCTGAAATTTACCTGTGTCAGCATCAGTACGGCAATATCATCAGTTAGCTGTGACCCAATGGATGCTTCGTCAACATAGCGAATACTGTAATCGCTGCCTAGTAAGTCAAGCAGGCCTTGCACCATGTAAATGTCGGTAGGAAAATTATCGCGGGTCGTCGCTATTACCTTGCGACTTGGGTGCATTTTCAACGCCGCACTTAATACTTTAAACAGATTAATAGAAATGGAGTCACAACAAATAACTTGGCCACTTTTAGCGCCAATCAGGCCGCCAATCTTATCACCCACTATTTGAGGTAGATGGATCCACTGATGCTTGTTCCAGCTTGTAATGAGCCCCTTTCCCCACTGTTCATTGACAACTTCGTCAGCTCGCTGTTTCGCAGCCTTAGGAAGAGGTCCTAGCGAATTCCCGTCTAAATAGACCGTATTAGCGGGAAGCGAAAACGCCTGCGCCTTGTCACGGAGTGGATCTTTAATATCAAGTTGTTCAGCTGAAAAAACCTTATTCATCATGTTCACTAATAACCTCAAGTAAAGCATCAAAGGATGTTGATTCAGGGTGAAGCCAATCGAAATGGCCACCATTTTTAATTATTTTTTGGTTGGTTCCAGATAATACAGCGTGGCGCGCTGGCACTATACTATCAGCATCGCCTTGGAGTAGTGTAATTGGCAAACTGCCATGGGTTGGGCGTGGTGTCGCCCTTTGATATGCGGTTGGAACATCTTCAGGCGTTCCATTCATGAATTTCGCTGTAGCCGACTGGCAGCTGTTATGTCCCATGGCATAGGACTGGATGTCCGTAATTGCCGCTAACCCGATAATCCGTTTTATGTTTGCGCGCGATAAGTTCAAGGATGACGAAGAAAGGCGTTGCGCAGCAAGCAAAGCTAAGTGCCCACCAGCAGAATGCCCCGCAATGTAAATGTTAGTGTAGCGCCCTTCGTTCTCTATTCGTTTTAAGGCTGTACTTATTGCTTGTGTCACGTCGTCTAAACTACCGGGCCAGCCACCGCCTTCATCACCTACACGCCGATATTCTGTTACGTAGACACCCATCCCAAGCTCTGCTAAAGCATGGTACATCCCTTTCGCATGTTCGTAACCGTAGGCATTAAGCCAACACCCACCGTGAATAAATATTAACGCTTTATCAGCATACTTTTCGTTCGTAGACGAACGTCCATGCCAAGTATAAATCGTTTGTAATGGGTCATCGCCGTAGCTGAATTGTTCATCAGCTTCGCTTGTTGGCAAGACACCCAACGCTGAATAAGGTACCTGGCTTATTTTCTTGGGGTAGATAGCTGACGATTCACTGTTGGCATGGGTGTCATCCGAAGTCTTTTTTTCTTCGTTAGTGTGGGTGTCTTCCGAAACAGCGTCGTCAGAACCATCAACGGTTGATTGAGTTTCGTGAAGCGCAGACAGAGTTAAGTCATCGTGGGCGCTTGTTGGCAAGACACCCAACGCTGAATAAGGTACCTGGCTTATTTTCTTGGGGTAGATAGCTGACGATTCACTGTTGGCATGGGTGTCATCCGAAGTCTTTTTTTCTTCGTTAGTGTGGGTGTCTTCCGAAACAGCGTCGTCAGAACCATCAACGGTTGATTGAGTTTCGTGAAGCGCAGACAGAGTTAAGTCATCGTGGGTGTCTTCATTACTCGATAAAGAACGTGATTCATCGTAGTGAGTGCCATTGTTATCGTGGGTGTCTGCGTAAGTCGAGTTTACTGAAAACGATGAGTCAGCTTGGACTTTCGCAACAAACGTTAATGTGGATAGGGCAACCGCAAGGGTTATAGAATTGATAACGTAAGTCACTGTCTTCATGCTTTTGTATTTTTCTTTTTATTGAACCACAGAGCGAAATCAATGTGATTAGGCTCCGTGATTAAATATTATACATATTGGCTATCTATAGCGGCTTAGAGCATTTCAACGGCAAGCGCTACACCCTCACCACCACCAATACATAAAGATGCGATACCTTTGCGACCACCGCGTTGCTTAAGCGCGTGAAGTAGTGTTACCAAAATGCGTGCACCAGAGGCTCCAATTGGGTGACCCAACGCACAAGCGCCGCCTTTTACGTTTACTTTACTTTCATCTAGTCCAAGCTTCTTGACAGCCAACATGGTTACCATGGCAAATGCTTCGTTAATTTCGAAAAGATCGACTTCTTCTTTCGTCCAACCTGCTTTATCCAGCACTTTTTCCATAGCGCCAACAGGCGCAACGGTGAAGTTTTCAGGTTCAATAGAATTTGTAGCGTGAGCAACCACGCGCGCAAGCGGTGCTAGACCAAGTTCATTTGCTTTGCTTTCGCTCATTACAACCAGTGCCGCTGCACCATCAGAGATTGAGCTTGAGTTAGCAGCCGTGACTGTACCGTCTTTTTTGAAAGCCGGTCTTAGTGTTGGAATTTTTTCTGGGCGAGCGGAACCTGGGCCTTCATCGGTATCAACAACGGTATCGCCCTTACGAGAAGAGACTGTCACGGGTACTATTTCATCGACGAAAGTTCCGCTGTTTATTGCTTCATGTGCCTTGGAAAGCGAGCTTAGAGCAAACTCATCCATTTCACCGCGAGAAATATTTTCTTCATCAGCAGTATCCTGTGCGAAGCAGCCCATTGCTTTGCCGTCATAGGCATTTTCCAGACCATCTAACATCATATGGTCAAGCACTTGACCATGACCCATACGATATCCAGTTCTAGCTTTAGGCAACATATATGGCGCATTACTCATGCTTTCCATTCCGCCTGCCACGACTGTTGTCGCACTGCCTGCTTTAATTAAGTCGTGCGCCATCATTACCGCTTTTAAGCCCGACCCGCATACTTTGTTGATAGTTGTCACACCTGCACTTAGCGGAAGCCCCGCCCCCAGTGACGCTTGTCGCGCTGGAGATTGACCAAGACCAGCAGGTAATACACACCCCATGATGACTTCATCAATTACAGAGACATCCATCTCTTCACAGGCTGCTTTAATCGCAACTTCTCCAAGTTTGGTCGCAGCAAGCGAAGACAAATTACCGTTGAAACCACCCATTGGTGTGCGCTTAGCCGCGACAATAACTACTGATTCGTTACTCATAACCGTGCCCTTAAAATTCATATAAATTATAGAGTTAAGTGAAGAAAGCTACGTAGATGTATACAAAAGTAAACACCCCTAACAGCTACAACGTCTTGCCTTCACCATGAAAAATTGACGTTAGCAAAATGTTACTTTACCTTAACGTAAAATGTAATTAACGTTAACGTAAACCTGTACTAAGTATGTGTCAACCAAACACTACGTTTTAATATAGCGGTATATAAAACCATCTACCTTAAAACGATAGTGCTATTGCAATGACACCCAACCTACTACAGAGAATTTAATTACAAAGACACCCACGTCAAAACAAGGGTGTTAAACAGCGCTGAAATACAAGGTACGTGTAATGAGCAAGTACGACGACGAAACAACATATGCAATAGGCGAACTCGCTCGAGAGTTTGACATTACTCCTCGTTCAATTCGTTTTTACGAAGAACAAGGCCTAATGTCACCGTCAAGAACGGGACAAAATCGCGTTTATCTGAACAAAGATAGAGTGCGCTTAAAGCTGATCTTGCGAGGAAAACGACTAGGATTTTCCCTTGCTGAAGTCAAAACACTGTTCGACATGTACGACACCAACCCCAATTCGGCTATTCAGTTAGAAGCCATGCTCGAAATGACTGAACAGAAAAGAGCGGTGCTTAAACAGCAGCTAGAAGACATCCAGATGTTAATGACTGAACTGGATGATGTTGAAGCACGTTGCCGTGAAGAACTCGCAGAACTCAAACGAGGAAATATCGCATGAACACCTCCTACCCTACTTTAAATTTTGGACTTGGCGAAGACATCGAGATGTTACGTGATCAGGTCTATCAATTTGCACAAAATGAGATTGCTCCTCTTGCTGAACAAGCAGACGCAGACAACCAATTCCCAAACCAATTGTGGACAAAACTTGGTGATATGGGCCTATTGGGCGTTACTGTTTCAGAGCAATATGGTGGCTCTGATATGGGCTACCTTGCGCATACTATCGCAATGGAAGAAGTTAGCCGCGCGTCAGGTGGTATCGGTTTGAGCTATGGCGCGCATTCGAACCTTTGTGTTAACCAGATCTTTAAAAACGGTAATGATGCCCAGCGTGAAAAGTATCTGCCTAAGTTAGTAAGCGGTGAACATATTGGTGCACTGGCAATGAGTGAACCCAATGCAGGTTCAGACGTTGTTAGTATGAAGTTAAAAGCTGAAAAACGCGGCAACAAATACATTCTAAACGGCAACAAGATGTGGATCACGAACGGTCCTGATGCACATACATTTGTTATCTACGCTAAGACCGACCCTAACGCAGGGCCAAGAGGGATCACAGCGTTTATCGTAGAGCGCGATTTCCCTGGCTTTAGCCGCGCACAGAAACTCGACAAACTAGGTATGCGCTCTTCTAATACCTGTGAATTAGTTTTCGAAGATTGCGAAGTACCAGCTGAGAACATTCTTGGCAAAGAAGGCGAAGGTGTTCGCGTACTTATGAGTGGCCTAGATTACGAGCGCCTTGTTTTATCAGGTGGCCCGCTAGGCATTATGCAGTCGTGCATGGATATCGTAGTACCTTACATTCACGACCGTCAGCAGTTTGGTCAATCAATTGGTCAATTCCAGCTAGTACAAGGCAAAGTAGCTGACATGTACACGCAAATGAATGCCGCACGCGCGTATGTCTACACCGTTGCACAGTCATGCGATCGCGGTGAAACAACGCGAAAAGATGCTGCAGGCGCTATCCTTTATTCAGCGGAACTAGCAACCAAAATGGCATTAGATGCCATTCAACTACTTGGTGGTAATGGCTACATCAACGAATATCCGACAGGTCGCTTATTACGTGATGCCAAGCTTTATGAAATTGGCGCAGGAACGTCTGAAATTCGCCGAATGCTTATAGGCCGCGAGCTATTTAACGAATCGAAATAACACGGAGTTCTGGGTGGAAACAAACTTCGTTTGAAACAAGGAAAGCATAGGCATTCCCTGTGTCCCAGAAGTTAGAAAGACACCCACCCTACTCCATTTTAATTAGATTTAGAAAAGCTGAACTTTATTAATAGGCTAATGAATTGCAAAGACACCCACCGCAGCGAAAGCGCTTAGCATGGGTGTCTTGCTAATCATCTTGCTAACTAGTGGCTAACGCGACAGCCGTCGCCTAGGCCCAACACAAGGAGGGGTTATGCCCGTTCTTCGCTCAAGTATAAATACGAAATCTGAAACATTTATCGCAAATGCTGAACACATGCAGGCTCAGGTAAATGATCTCCTCGAAAAAATCGAACAAATTTGCCAAGGTGGCGGTGAAAAAGCGGCGGAGCGCCACGTGTCTCGAGGGAAACTTCTACCTCGCGACCGAATCAACGCACTGATTGACCCAGACACGCCCTTTCTGGAAATAGGCCAACTGGCAGCATGGGAAGTCTACGAAGACTATGTACCTTGTGCCGGAGTCGTTGCCGGTATCGGTATTGTTGCAGGTATCGAGTGTATGATTGTAGCTAACGATGCCACTGTAAAAGGCGGGACGTACTACCCCCTTACCGTGAAAAAGCACCTTCGCGCTCAGACTATCGCAGAGCAAAATAACCTACCTTGTATTTACTTAGTAGATTCAGGTGGCGCTAACTTGCCCCGTCAAGATGATGTATTCCCAGACAGAGAGCACTTTGGACGCATCTTTTTTAATCAAGCGAATATGTCTGCTAAGAATATTCCTCAAATTGCGGTAGTAATGGGTTCCTGTACAGCCGGTGGTGCTTATGTTCCCGCCATGGCTGATGAAAGCATTATCGTTAAAGAACAAGCGACTATTTTTCTAGGCGGCCCACCGCTTGTTAAAGCTGCAACAGGTGAAGTAGTTACCGCAGAAGAGCTTGGCGGTGGTGACGTTCATACTCGAATTTCGGGTGTTGCCGACCATCTCGCTAACAACGACCACCACGCACTTTCATTAGCGCGTAATGCTGTCTCTAGACTAAACAGAAAGAAGCCAGAATGCCTGGACGTGGCCGAGGTAAAACCTCCACGCTACGACATCAAAGAAATATACGGCATTGTGCCTGCTGATAGTCGTCAGACATACGATGTAAGAGAAATCATTGCGCGTATTGTGGATGATTCAGATTTTGATGAATTCAAACCGCTTTACGGCACAACCTTAGTTTGTGGTTTTGCACGCATTTTCGGTTTCCCTGTAGGCATTGTGGCTAACAACGGCATACTTTTCGGTGAAAGCGCGCTCAAAGGTGCGCATTTTGTCGAACTATGCGCCATGCGAAAAATCCCTCTCGTATTTTTGCAAAACATCACAGGCTTTATGGTCGGTAAGCAATACGAGCACGGCGGTATCGCAAAACACGGTGCAAAAATGGTAACCGCTGTAGCATGTGCGAATGTACCAAAGCTTACTGTCCTTATCGGCGGCAGTTTCGGTGCAGGCAACTATGGCATGTGCGGCAGAGCCTATGACCCACGCTTCCTTTTCATGTGGCCAAACGCTCGAATCTCTGTAATGGGTGGTGAACAAGCTGCTGGCGTTCTCGCTCAAGTTAAGCGCGACCAAAAAGAGCGCTCAGGCGAGTCATGGTCCCAAGAAGAGGAAAAGGCATTTAAACAACCTGTCATCGACACTTACGAAAAACAAGGGCATCCATACTATGCGTCTGCAAGGCTTTGGGATGATGGTGTTATCGACCCTGCGGACACTCGATTAGTGCTTGGTCTATCGCTTTCAGCGACACTTAATAAGCCTATCGAAGACACCCAATTTGGCATATTTAGAATGTAGGAGTGCAGGTAATGGAACAATCAGTTATTTACAGCGTAGATGAAAGAAACATTGCCACTGTTACTTTAAACAGAGCTGAAAAACATAATGCCTTTGACGACGAAATGATAAACGAGCTTACTCGCGTTTTTAGAAAAGCGGAGGAAGATAAAAGCGTTAGGGCACTAATCCTGAGAGCTGAAGGCAAAAGTTTCAGTGCAGGAGCCGATCTTAACTGGATGAAAAAAATGGCCAGTTATACCGAAGCGCAAAATGAAAGTGATGCACTTGCATTAGCAACCATGCTGCAGACGCTTTATAAAATGCCGAAGCCCACGATAGCAAGAGTACAAGGTGCAGCTTTTGGCGGTGCTGTTGGTTTAATTGCATGTTGCGATATTGCTATTGGAAGCAAGCTCAGTAAATTTTGCTTAAGTGAAGTTAAAATTGGCCTTATTCCAGCAACCATCAGCCCTTACGTGGTTGAAGCTATGGGCGCACGAGTATGCCGACGCTACTTCCAGACCGCTGAAGTATTTTCTGCGCGCAGAGCAAGACGACTTGGACTTTTGAGCGAATCAGTAACAGAAGACGAACTCGATAGCACTATCGACAATATTTTATCAAACATACTGAAAAACGGCCCCCAAGCAGTGGCGAAAGCAAAAGACTTAGTGCAATGGGTGTCTACGCAAGAGATTAACGATGCGCTTCTCACAAAGACGAGCAAACTTATCGCACAAGTTAGGACATCTGAAGAAGGTCAAGAAGGTCTGTCAGCCTTTTTAGAAAAGCGCAGTGCTTCATGGGTGGAGGTTAAGAATGATAAATAAATTACTAATTGCAAACCGTGGTGAAATTGCTTGCCGCGTTATAAAGACAGCCAACGCTCAAGGTATAAAGACAGTCGCCGTTTACTCTGACGCCGACAAAAATGCCCTTCATGTACAAATGGCTGATGAAGCTGTTTATCTAGGGCCATCTCCGTCGAAGAAAAGTTATTTACGAGGCGAGTTGATCATTGAAAAAGCAAAGGAGCTTGGTGTAGACGCTATCCACCCAGGCTACGGCTTTCTCTCAGAAAATGCTGAGTTTGCGAATCTATGCGCCAAAAACAATATTATCTTTGTAGGCCCACCAGCATCTGCAATTGAAGCGATGGGTTCTAAGTCTGCCGCCAAACACATTATGGAAAAAGCTGGTGTTCCTTTGGTTCCAGGCTATCACGGCGACGATCAAAGTGAAGCGGTATTAAAAGGCGCTGCCGATGAAATGGGATACCCAGTTCTATTAAAAGCCGCTGCTGGCGGTGGCGGTAAGGGCATGCGCCAAGTGTGGAGTGAAAAAGAGTTTTCTCAAGCATTAAATGCAGCCAAACGTGAATCTATGGCGAGCTTTGGTGACGACCATATGCTGGTTGAAAAGTACCTGACGCGCCCTCGTCATGTTGAAATTCAAGTTTTCTGTGACACCCATGGTAACGGCGTATACCTTTTTGAACGTGATTGTTCGGTTCAACGCCGACACCAAAAGATTATTGAAGAAGCCCCTGCCCCCAATATGTCTCAGTCAGTGAGAGAAAAAATGGGTGAAGCGGCGATACTCGCGGCGAAAGCCATTAACTACGTAGGTGCGGGAACGGTTGAGTTTTTACTTGATGAAGACGATTCATTTTACTTCATGGAAATGAATACACGCTTGCAAGTAGAGCATCCTGTGACAGAAATGATCACCCGTGAGGATTTGGTTCACTGGCAATTAACTATTGCCGAAGGAAAGCCCCTTCCTAAACAACAAAATGAACTCACCTTAACAGGACACGCATTCGAAGCGCGCATTTATGCTGAAGATCCAAACAACGAGTTTCTACCTTCTACCGGCACGCTGCGCCTGTTACGCACACCAAAAGAAAATGACGTAGTTCGCGTTGACACAGGTGTCGTTGAAGGTGATGAGGTAAGCGTTTTTTACGACCCAATGATTGCCAAGCTTGTGGTTTGGGGAGAGAACCGTGAGATAGCGCTCAAACGCTTAATTAGTGCATTGGGTGACTACTATATTGACGGTGTAAGCACAAACATCGACTTCTTAAAGCGTGTCGCAACACACCCTGCGTTCGTTGCCGCTGAGCTTACAACTACGTTTGTGGAGAAACACCATGATTCGTTGTTTAGCGCGACAAGTGAGGATGCAGCTAGCGATGACACCCAAGTAAATATTCCTGTGATGGCATTGCTTTCACTTTTAAATAGAAAAGTTTCTAGAAGCGATAAAACCCCATCTGTTTGGTCAACCGTCGGTGCGTGGCGCGCTAACGCAAATCATACAGAAATTCTCACCTTGCTTTGCAACCAAGAAGAAGTGCATGTTGGGGTCAAACACCAGCGTCACGGAACTGAAGATGCTTGGGAGCTATCTGTTGGAGACAATTCCTATAACGTTAAAGGCAAGCTGGTAGATAGTGCTTTGCATGCAACAATTAATGGGTACAAATCAACATTTACGTATTCAGATAATGATGGCGTGTTTACACTCTTCAACAAAGACACCCATGCTAAGTTCAGCCTAATCTCAGCATCTCTTGGTGATGATAACGATGATAATGGCGACGCTAATTTCAGTGCCCCGATGAACGGAACCATAGTGGCGCATTTGGTCGAAAAGGGTGTGTTGGTCAAAAAAGGGGAGCCTATACTAGTTATGGAAGCGATGAAAATGGAGCACAGCATCATTGCCCCGCACGATGGTGCAGTGGAAGAGTTCTTTTTCAATCCCGGTGAACTAGTTGACGGTGGCGCAACACTGTTGGCGTTCTCCACTAAAGAAGCTGCCGAGGTTTGATGTGATGTTTCCTAAAGAAGTGAGTATTGTTGAAGTAGGTCCTCGAGATGGCCTTCAGAATGAAAAGCAGGCCTTAAGCGCCGAACAAAAGATTGAACTTATTCAACTTCTTTCTAAAACTGGCCTTAACCGTATCGAAGCAGGAAGCTTTGTATCACCCAAATGGGTGCCCCAAATGGCAAACTCGGATGCGGTTTTTAAGGCGCTTAGCCCCGAAGACAAGATTCATTATTCTGCATTGACACCCAACCTTAAGGGCTTGGAAACAGCCATTGAAGCGGGTGCGAAAGAGGTTGCAGTATTCGGTGCTGCCTCTGAGTCCTTTTCACAAAAGAACATTAACTGCTCTATAAGCGAGAGCTTAAAGCGTTTCGAGGCTGTGTTTGACCTGGCAAGCGAAAGCAAAATCAAAGTGAGGGGCTACGTTTCATGTGTAATGGGGTGTCCTTATGAAGGTGAAATTTCACCTAGTGCCGTTACACAGGTGAGTAAGGAACTTATTGACATGGGGTGTTACGAAGTATCCCTTGGCGATACTATCGGCGTAGGCACACCAATGTCTACAAGACTACTATTAGATGAAGTATTGAAAGAGATTAATGTCAGCAAAGTTGCCGCCCATTTTCATGATACTTATGGACAAGCGCTAGTGAATTTATACACTGCCCTTGGATACGGCATCTCATCAATTGATTCAGCTGTTGCAGGACTTGGAGGCTGCCCGTATGCCAAAGGAGCAAGTGGAAATGTTGCAACGGAAGACGTCCTATATATGTTGAACGGTATGGGTATATCAACAGGTATAGAAATGACGAAATTGTTAAAAGCGTCTTCTTACATTTCAGAACTTTTAGGCCGCTCTCCCGTGTCGAAAGCAGCTAATGCGCTTCTAGCAAAATAAAAAACTGATGGGGGGATGCGGCAATGCGCCCCCTCTACCCTCTAAGAAAGACACCCACCCTAATTGTGAAGTTTCACGTAAAATCACCGTTTATGTAATGGATGTCTTTATAAGTTTATCGGCACAAACTCATAAATACATTCTTTCACGCTCAGCAAGTTAGCTTTGCATTGGATGTCTCTTCAAATATTCATTACTTTTCAGCGAAAAGTCTTACGTTGGGTGTCTCTTCTAGAACAAAACAAGTCCATCGGTCAGGTCACAACTGAATATTCACAATGCTAAGGTCACACAATGACTAATTACCTTGCATTTATCTAACATGGCTCAAAGCAGAAAATCCCTCATTAGTTTAAAAGATACACCCTACTATCATTGTATATCTCGCTGCGTGCGCCGTAGCTACCTCTGCGGGTACGACCGAAACAATAGAGTTAGTTACGAGCATCGAAAATCGTGGGTAGAACAACGGCTGTTATTTTTGAGCCGGGTATTCGCGATAGATATTTGTGCTTACGCTGTTATGAGTAACCATGTCCATATCGTTTTATGCGTGAATAAAGAGGCAGCGCTCTCATGGTCATTACAAACTGTGTTACATCAATGGCATAAAATGCACAAAGGAACCGTACTTACTCAAAAGTTTATGAAGGGCGAGATCTTGAGCGAAAGTGAGTATGAGACAGTTAAAAGTACTGCTGATGTGTATAGAAAAAGGCTCTACGACATAAGCTGGTTCATGAGAAATTTAAACGAGTATATTGCGAGAAAAGCAAACGAAGAGGACGATTGTACTGGCAGATTTTGGGAAGGTCGCTTCCGTTCACAAGCATTGCTAACAGAAAAAGCTCTACTTTCATGTATGGCATATGTTGACTTAAACCCTATACGCGCAAAGGTCGCAACGGGCTTACAAGACTCATATCACACAAGCATTAATAAAAGATTGAACACGAGTATTTCACAAAACAAGACAATAAAAGGGTTAATGCCATTAAAGAGCCACCAACGATGCAGAAACACTCGCGGCTTAGATTTCACATTGAATGACTATTGCGATCTTCTTAACCAGTCAATCCAACTGTTGCGCAACACCGATTCGATAGCCGCTCAAACGAGACCCATTCAACATGTAAAACCTCTTGGTGTATGCCAACATCATTGGCATCACATTATCAGTGATTTCGAAAACGTGTTTTCAGTCGCGGCAGGAGACGGTTCATCTATGCGGAAGTTCCAAGCAAATACTAAAAGAAAACGAATGGCCAAAATATCTTCGGCAGCGATATGCTTTGACTAAACCATTCTACTTCTCGTCAGGTAAGATAACAGTAGTGATAATTGCCAGTAACAGCATACCAGCCATAATATAAACCACTGAAAAGGTTAAAACAGGGGTTAATGCAGCGTAAAGTGCACCGAATGCTAATAAAATCATACCTATAGCCGTGTTTGAGAAGCCAACCAGCTCTGTTCTTTCATGGCCTTCTTTAACATCTAAACTATATGTTTTCCGTCCGGTTCTTACGCCAGCATGGGATACCGATAACAAGAAAAACAACAGTGCAGAGGTTACAATCGGCGTCGTTTGCAATGTAAGCAAACCAATGCATGAAATTATTGCGAGTACCCCTGAAATTTGGAGTGTTAACTTTGCGCTTTTGTCTGCAATCTTTCCCCAAATTATTGATGATAAAAGAGCAGCAGTTGCTTCGGCTCCTATATAAATAGGAAGCAGCTCTTTTACATCTCCATTTTTTTCTATCATAAAATAAGGCGCAACCAAGGCTGAGTGAACGAAAAGCCCTCTTACCAAAATGAATTTGTAAACCGTGGCGTCGAAGTCAATACTAAACGCTTTCTCCTCTTTATCACCCACATCTACCGTCGTTTTAACAGGCCATACACATATAAGGGTCAAAACAAATGATAAAAGACTCCCGAACAAGACTATCAGCAGCACGTTCGAAGAAAGAGAGCCGTCGTAAATTGTCAAAGGTATAGCGATAACAAGGGTGACCATGCCTGAAACGGTAGATGCAATTCCGATTAGGTTACCCCGCTCACCTTTCGTAGCTACATCAGCCTCCATATCTTTCACGGTAAGAGAACAGGCAGAGCGACCCAGGCTCAGGAAGACAAGCGAAATAAGTATCAAGGTACCCGCCAAGCCCCCCGAAAATGAAATGGCCGCGATCAGCATACAGAAAACTGAAAGCGTTTGTGTGAGCATACCGACACGCCAAACCAAGTGCCGCTGAGTATGTTTTCGAAGATAAATGCTAATAAGTACTTGAGGCAGAAGCGCGCCCGACTCTCTAATTGGAACCAGCCAGCCTATCATCCAAACTGGTGCGCCAATGCTAATAAGAAGTGCGGTCAAGGTTGTTTTAGCAGAGATCAGTAGGTCGGCTAGTTTATTAAGCGAAAGGCCTGTAATAAGTAATTTTTTTGTTTCATGGAAGGTAAGCATGCACCGCAATTCGATTGAACATATACGGTGCACTTATCCAGTCAGATCAGAAAGTTATATGCCCTACCCAGCGTTTTCAGCGAGTATTTTAAGATTTTCTAGGCCCATTTCGAAATCCGGACCAATCATGCTGTCCATCATCAAAGCAAAATATTTGTTTATAGGGTTATTGTCTACCGAGCCTTCATCTCTCCAGGTTACAAGAGAACCATTTTCTGTGGGCTCAATTTCTACGACGCCCGATGAACCCATGTCAAAATCGGGAAAATATAATCGGTACATCACACGTCTGTTATGCTCTAGTTGCGTAATCTCCATTTCTCCATTTCCCTCGGTTTCACTTAACCACTCGGAACGCATCCCAATAGCCCTATCAGGCCCTGAATAATCAAGTTTCATATCAGGATCACGCTTGAACCATACGCCCCATTTCTTCCACTCTTTCAAATCAACGACATAGGGATATATTTCTGATGGCTGAGCATCAATATTAATTGTTCTTTCAACGCTGTAATCTTTAGGAATAAAAAAGCTTGTTGCGACAAATAATACGATAACAACACCTACGACCATTAAGAGTTTTTTTAACGCTCCCATCTGAGACTCCATAAAAGAATTGCCCCTTCAAATATAACATTTAATTAACATTTGTCACTTAAAGATCTTTCTTGCTCATTTTACTGTTAGATAGACACCCATCCCCTCATGTTTAACGCAGTTGAAAGCAAATTTATACTCAAAATAACTATTATGAGCCTTCTCTTTCGCGTTACCGAGAAAGGACACTCAGCAATAAAACCTTATGATGCATGAAGTAACCACTTCGTTTATCGAGCAAAGTGTAGACTAACTTTCTACAGTTTAAAAATGGGTGTCTACACAGTGATTTGCTTTGATCGAGGGTCTCTTCTGGATGCGCATGATGAAATTGAGTTGCGTGTCTCGCTAACTTTTTTATCGTCAAATTTACTAAGTAACTAACTCATAGTAGCGATGGGTATCATGCTAAAATTTTAATTCAAGAAGCCTATTCCAGTTTAAGAATAAGAGATAGGGGTGGGTGTCTTTGTAAGAGCAATGGGTGTCATGCTAATACTTTAATTCTAGAAGCCTATTCCAGCTTAAGAATAAAAGATAGGGGTGGGTGTCTTTGTAAGAGCAACAGTTGAATGCCATTGGATGAGATTAAGGGAATTAAGATGGGTGTCTCTGTAAGGGCGACAGCCCCCCATCCTACAATTTTTTAAAAACATTTACCATTTCATCACAAAGCATGAAAATCGCGCTGTCATTCTAAATTATCTTGTGTAATATGGATTTAGGTTATCAAGAAAGCCTGTTCAATCAGGCCTATCATGCATAGCGCAGTCAATCGCAACACTTCGTTTTCTTTTTATATTTCTATCGATACACAGTTGTCGCTTTATTACAGGAGTTTATAGGAAATGGCAGATCAAAGTTCTCGTTACATCAGTAACCTTACTCGCGATACATATGCGCTCATCCTCGCGGGTGGTAAAGGTTCTAGACTACACGAGCTCACTAATTGGCGAGCCAAACCGGCACTTTATTTCGGCGGTAAATTTAGAATTATCGATTTCCCGCTATCAAATTGTGTTAATTCAGGTATCCGTCGAATAGGCGTGGTTACCCAATACAAGTCGCATTCTCTTATTCGTCACTTGGTTCGCGGTTGGGGTCATTTCAAAAAAGAACTTGGCGAATCTGTAGAAATCCTACCCGCTTCTCAACGTTTCTCCGACAGTTGGTATGAAGGAACCGCAGACGCGGTCTTCCAAAACATAGATATCATTCGTGATGAGCTTCCAAAATATGTCATGATCCTTTCAGGCGACCACATATACCGTATGGACTACGGTGATATGTTGGCCAAGCACAAAGAGTCTGGTGCAAAAATGACGGTTTCATGTATGTCAGTGCCCTTGGAAGAAGCCGCGGGTGCGTTTGGCGTTATGTCGGTTGATGAAAACTATCGTATTAACGGATTTGAAGAGAAGCCAGCTAACCCGACTCCACTTCCTAATGACCCAACGCGCTGCTTAGCATCTATGGGCAATTACGTGTTTGATACAGAGTTTCTATTCGAGCAATTACGTGTTGATGCTGAAAATATGGGCTCTCAGCGAGACTTTGGTAAAGACATCATTCCATCAATCATCGCCGACCACCCAGTATACGCCTATCCTTTTGAGAAAAGTGGCGGAGACAACGCCTATTGGCGCGATGTAGGTACAATCGACTCATTTTGGGAAGCCAATATGGAAATGGTTGCTCCTGTACCTCAATTGAACCTCTACGATAGAAAATGGCCCATATGGACATACCAAGAGCAACTGCCACCAGCAAAATTTGTTTGGGAAGACCACGACAGACGTGGTGAAGCGATTAACTCCGTAGTTTCTGGGGGTTGTATAATTTCAGGCTCTACACTTCGTTCATCTATTTGCTTTTCCAATGTACGCGTACATTCCTATGGCCTTATTGAAGACGCCGTTATTCTTCCTGATGTGGAAATTAAACGCCATTGCAAGCTGAAAAAGGTGATTATCGATCGAGGTTGTGTCATTCCTGAAGGAACTACAATTGGTTACGATCACGAGCAAGACAAGGCACGTGGATTCCGCGTATCTGAAAAAGGCGTGGTACTGGTGACGCGAGAAATGTTAGGTCAGCCCGTGGGTGGACTAAGCAAGCCTAGAAAGCACGACTAACCCATTTATCCTAATGTTATGGCGAGATTGATTTTGGCGTTAAAACGCTTAAATCAATCTCCGTAATATTTAATTCGCCTCATTACTCCACTGCGTTAATGTACGCTCAATAAAGCTCGCTACCTGCTCAGGGTGTTCTAGTGGAAACATATGCCCACCATCGAGCACGCTATGCTCAATAGCATTATGCGTCAGAAGCCGCGAGTACATTTCTGGCTTACACACGTTACTTTTGCTTCCAGTCGCCAATACGGCCGGACACTTAAGCTTTCCTTTATATTTACCCAAATTGTGCGGAACATTGCGAAACAAATCTGCTTCTACTTCTGCACGAAATGTGAGTGAAATATTGTCCCCCTTCAAGGCGGTTACAGATTTTACATAATCGCGCACGCATCGTTTATCCATATCCCTAAACAATGCTTTGCTGTGAAAGTACGCCACCATATCAGTATTGCTTGGCCAGCTGGTCTTGCGTGTTTGCGCGAGTTTCGCTGGCGTTAGCTTGTTAATTAACGGCGTGTGTTTCGCGAATTTAAAAAAGTAACTTAACGGGCCAACAACAAGTGGCGGATCGAATAAAATAATGCCTCTGAACAGCTCTGGCGCCTCGCATGCCGCCATGTAGGTAATTACAGCACCAAATGAATGCCCAATACCATACACGCCTCGCGGATCCTTGTTCTCTTTTTTTATATGCTTGATGAGTTCTTGAACTTGATTGCGCCAGTTACCATTCACTGGAAGCTGAGGATCGTGTCCAAAGCGCTCAACATGAAGACGATGAAAGTGATCAGGTAACGCTGAAAACATCGCACTATAACTACCTGCGGGAAATCCATTTGCATGGGCAAAATGAAAACTCAACTCTGACGACGTCACCAAAACACTCCTTTATACTCAAACAACAAAGGGGCTTTAAATCAGCCCCTTAGCATGAAAGTTCGATAATACTATAAGCCTCTGGCTTCTGCCATTTCCCAATCTTTTACAATCTTCGTGCTCGTCCATAAGAACACGGCAATAGAAAGCGCGTAAGGAACTACCAGGTAGATGAGTGCCTGTCTCAATGCCTCCGTCTCGCCTAAAGATGGCACCAATGCTTGGCTAATAATACCCGTCAGCGTTGGGCCACCGCCCAGCGCAATGATGTTCAATACGAAGAAGAACAACGCTGTCGACATGGCTCTTACGTTTATTGGAGCTAGTGTCTGTGCCATCGCAAAACTTGGCCCTAGGTATGAACCACTGGTGAATAACAACAGCGCCATGAGCCCTACTGATAGCCACAAATCTTGCACTTGTAACGATGCATAAAATGCCGGCACACCAATAATAAGTGCGATAGCGGGCAATAACGCATAAGCTTTTTTATTGTGCTTACCCCATCTATCAGCAATGTAGCCTCCTAGCCATACACCGAGCGCATAGGCGGTGCCATTGATAATGCCAAAAACGATTAGCAACTGTGTAATATCTAAACCCGCAAAGGCGCGAACGTAGTAATCAATTACCCATGTCGATATGGCATAGTTACCGAATGATCCAAAGGAAATACCCAGTGCCATTCCCCACCACGTCGGAATTTTCAGTAACATCTTGAGCGACGACTTTACACTCGGCTTATTCGCATCATCTGCGCTTGGTAAAGAGACCGTTCTGGCAGGTTCCTTGATCGTGAGCTTAAGCAAAATAGCCAGTAACACCCCTGGAATACCTACGCTGTACATTACCGTTCGCCAGTCGGCAGAGCCGCCCTGTAAAAAGAACGCTGATGCAAAGAACGCAAGCATGACGCCAAAAGGAATACCTAAAGAGTATATTGCGAGCGCGCCCGCGCGTTTTTCTTTAGGGAATAAGTCAGAAATAATACTGTGGGACGGAGGACTACCACCCGCTTCACCAATGCCGACACCAATACGTGCTATGGCAAGCTGCATGTAATTGGCTGCTAACCCAGATGCAGCGGTAAAACCACTCCAAAGCGTTAGAGAGATCGCAATGATATTAACGCGGCTGTACCTGTCGGCAAGCCATGCAATTGGGATCCCCATCACGGTATAAAGTAGCGCAAAGTAGATGCCTTTAAGCCACCCAAGTTGGGCGTCATCTAACCCCAAATCGGCTTTGATAAAAGGAGATAAAATCCCAATGATTTGCCTGTCTATAAAGTTAAAGGCATACACCAAGGTTAATATGAATAGAACGTAATTCCGGTAACTTCTAGATGCTCCTGCTTCTGCAGCGGGAATACCTTCAACGTGAGTATGGGCCATAACAGTCCTTTTGAGTGACAATAGCCCAGTCTATGCATTAGGCAAAAAAATAAACAACTAATTGTTACTTATTTGTTAACATAACGAAAATTTCTAACTGAGGCTTTTCGTTCTATAGCGCTTAAGGTACGATGACTAACACTTAACTCATCAGACCAGACAAGCAAATATGACAGTAGATGAATTGCTCAATATTCCTCAATTATCTCAAACTTCGGAAAACACATGGAAAGTTGATGGACTAGTTATCCCTAAGACGTGGGGACAGGGACGAACTGCGTTTGGAGGAATTTCTGCCGGTATGCTTTACACCGCAGTAAAGCAGCAAGTCACTGATAACCGCGTGCTGCGCTCTTTTACCACCAACTTTGTTGGTCCCCTATCTCTTGAAGTGCCTTTTTCTATCGAAGTAACGCTACTTAGAACAGGGAAAAATGTCTCTCAGTTCACCGCTCATGCTATTCAAGACGGCAAAAGCTGTGTTTTTTCGCAAGCCTGTTTTGGTGTTGCGCGTCAGTCAGGTATTCAAGTTGAGAATACAGATACACACGACATGCCTCAGCCGAATAAAGCAAAGTTCATCCCGCAAATACCTAAAGTTACGCCTAAATTCTTACGCTATTTTGATTTGGCAATTGAAGATGGCGGCATTCCATTTACGCGCAGAAAAACCAGCCATTATCACGGCTTTATGCGCTTCAAGCAGCCCCCTGAAGCCATCACTGATGCACATATCATTACTATGATCGACGCATGGCCACCTACACTTTTACAAATGATGAAGCTTCCGGCACCAGCCAGTACAGTAAGTTGGAACTTAGAATTTATCCATCCTCACAAGCCGGTAAGCCCGACCGACTGGTTTGCTTATAAGGCTCACACTAGACAAGCTGCAGATGGTTATGGCCATACTGAAGCGACGATTTGGGATAAGGATAATGAAGTGATTGCCATCAGTAGGCAAACCGTAGCGATTTTCGACTGATCGCTACGGCATTTCGAAAAGCACGTTAAAAACGTTACGTTAATACAGCATAAACGCGTTAGGGTTAAACAGGGAAATTACCGAAATACACTGCAGGTTGGTTATATCTAGCGCGTCTTCTAAATCTTCGCGATTAAGCGACAATGCCTCATGCAATTCTGGCTTTAAGTTGTGATAACTCGGGTAGATCTCAGGGTTAACGTTATCGAGTGCCAACACATAGGAGAGTTGTAGAATCTTCTCATCTGTAGAAGCAGACTCCTCCTCTTCTTTGTGGATACTGGCAATTGGCGTATAAATAGAGCTTGGAATATCCCACTTTTCAATTAATCTTGCCGATAATTCCGCATACGTGAACCCTAGCACTCCAAATTGAAGTTCAGCAGGACTTACTCTGGTGTTAAATGCCTGACAACGGGTTGCCGACTCAGGCAAAACCGAAACGGTTACCAGCTCGCCTATGTTGTGAAGCAGCCCCGAAACAAAGAGTCGCTCAGGCTCACGAATATTGCGCATATCGGCAAAGTATTTTGCCAAGAGACCGCACGATACACTTTGCTCCCAAAACTTGTCGAGATCGATACGTTGACCGTCTACATCACTGAATGCTTGGCTTACGCCATAAGCCAGTGCCAAGTCGTAAGTGGAGCGGGTCCCCACTACCTGGATGGCTCTTGTGACGGTGTCTATTTTATTAGGAAAACGATAGAGCGCTGAGTTTGCTACTCTTAGCAATTGCGTTGCCAATGACGGATCGAAAGCAATAATATCGCCGATGTCGTCAATGCTTGAAGCTTCATCATCCATACAAGCTTTAAGTCGAGTTACCGAATCAGGTAAAACAAAGAGGTTTTCCGCTTTCGAAACTAATTCATCTAAATTCATTCGTGCACTCTCTTTCATGCCGCCTTTGTCAATATAGCGTTGAAGGCACCTCCATTCGCCTTGTGTCCATTAAGGTATAGGCACAAAAATGTAGTTGGTCAATAAGTATCAACTAGTAAAAAAGTATGATTTCTTTACTAATCATTAAGTTAACCTGAATCCTTCATAAGCCTTGATACCGCGGGGCTCATTTTCAATTTGAAAATCTTGCTTTACGCTGAACATCAACAATCCACGCAACGCCGCTGATACGCACTACACTCGTGTATTCAGCGCATCCCTGGAAGGCCTGTATTATAGCTTTTTGCCCCTTTTTACATACAAATAATTCTAATACACAGAAAAACTTAGGGTAATTACCTATAAGAATTAGATTTTCTAAGGAACACTTGCTTTTGTAATGACCAATTCAAATTTATGGTAGTATTTGCATACTATTCACTATGCCCTTGATGGCAAAATTCTTAAAGCAAAAGTTGTAATCCATCCATGTTAAATGTCGCTGTTATCGGTTATGTGTGGCCTGAGCCAAATTCTTCGGCCGCGGGCCAAAATATGTTAGCTATTATTAAGCGTTGCTTATCTGCCGATTTCAATGTGACATTTCTGACCGCTGCCACCGATAGCGACCATAAAGAAAACCTTACAACATTAGGCGTTGATGTGCATTCTGTGGCACTGAATTGCAGTTCTTTTAATAACCAAATAGCGCATATAAAGCCTGACGTTGTTATATTCGACCGCTACATGACAGAAGAGCAATTTTCTTGGCGAGTAAAAGAAGCGTGCCCAAATGCACTTCGAGTTTTAAATACTGAAGATTTGCACAGCCTGCGTCAGGCAAGGCACGAAGCGGTAAAACAGGACAATGATGCTCGCCTTGCTCAGTTAAATAGCGAATTGGCGCAAAGAGAAGTTGCAGCAATACTAAGAAGCGACCTTACATTAATAATTTCAAAGCGAGAAATGGCGCTTTTAACGGAACACTACGGTGTACCTAGAGCCCAGCTCCAATACCACCCTCTTGTGGTAGGAAAAACGCCCCCCATCACGCTTCCGTTTGAGGAAAGAGCGCACTTTGTTCATATTGGAAACTTTCGCCATGCGCCTAATTGGGACGCGGTCCTGCAACTTAAGCAAAGCATATGGCCTGAGATAAGAAAAGCGCTACCTAAAGCAGAATTGCATATATACGGCGCTTACCCGCCTAAAAAGGCCACCCAACTGCACAATGAAAAACAAGGCTTTTTGGTAAAAGGTTGGGCCGAAAATGTGGAGTCTATAATGTTGAGCGCAAAGGTGCTGATTGCTCCTTTACGATTTGGCGCAGGCATTAAAGGCAAGCTGATTGATGCGATGCGCTGCGCTACTCCTAGTATCACCACGTGGATAGGCGCAGAAGGTATCACCTCAACCGGTTCAATCACTGCTAATAGCAATGTACAGGAAATCGATGAGCCAAAGCAGCTAGCGCAATGGCCTGGTGCGCTTTGTAGCGCGAATACGACTGACGCAGCGGTTATTCAAGACTACGTAGAACAAGCTGTGGCACTTCACAATGATAAGTCTACGTGGGATAGCGCTAGTAACTTAACGGCGTCAGTGCTTAGCTCATTTGAAAGCGAACAGCCAGAAGTGCCGTTAATTGAAACAGTCATTGGTTTAAAACAGTCGCTTAACACGCATAGAAACGGTTTATTTATGCAAAGCTTGTTGTGGCATCAAACACTGACAGCGAGCAAGTACATGAGCCAGTGGATTGAAGCAAAAAATAAATAACGGCAGCCACTAGTTTAGCGGCTAGATGCCCTTTAATTTAGCTATTACAGATTTAATCCCGTTTCCACGGGACTGACTTAAGTAGCGTTCCAGCTGACAGCGAGACAAATATCTCTCAAAGTCGAATTCACTGCGCTGCTGCGGGGTTAACTCGTTTGCTTTTTCTAACAATACTGCAAGCACGCCGCGGATCACTTTGCTAGGCGAGTAAGCCATCAAACTGCCTTGTTCGTCAGAAGTTGCGAGCCATACCGGGCTTTCACACCCTTCTACTTCTGTTTCAGCCAAACGTTTTTCTGCTGGAAGCGGGACAAACGATTTACCCGCAAGCATCAGTGTACGAGTAAAATCGTCCCACCCTTTCGCGTTAGCCAAAGATGAAGCCAGAGGAAGCAAAGTTTCGAGAGAACTCATGATCTCTATACCTTGCTTAATTTCCGCTAAGCTCTGAGGCTAAGTCATCTGCAGTCATAACTAAGTTTTCAACATCACTCGTGGTGGGGAACATAACTAGCTCAACGCCATTCTTATCGAGGCCTGGCAACCAAGTTTGCATAAACTCATCGAGTGTAATATTCACGCATTGGCCTTCAATTTCGTTTATATCTACAAACTTTTGAGCTAAATCGTGATGCGGGAATACTGGTAGCTGAACGCTTTCACCACCTTCAAACATCACAAAACCTTCACTACCTTGCACCATCCAAATTTCATTTGCTTTTGCAATGTAGCTCACTACAAGCTCTTGTCGGTCTTCTGCACTCAGCTTCATCGCTTGCTCGATAACCGCATCACTCAATTTGTCTGCAACTGTTTCTGGAAACACGTTATTTCACCTATCTCAAATTTTGCGGCAAGTATACCTTCCCCAGTAATGGGCGCAATGCAATAAGCGTTAAAAAAGCCCCCTCGGATTACACACTTACAAAGACACCCATCCGTAGCGCTTCTTACCCACCAAAAACATTATTAAGAAGACACCCAAGATTAGCCCTGAAATTACGGGAATCATCTCCCAATTGTAACTCGAACAGCCATTACATTATGAACATTGACATTTTTCGCCCGTTACGAAGACACCCATGATAAAGTTAGAGCAAATCATCCAACGCTGTGAAAGCTTAAACGCAAAGACCTTTATCTCATGCGCAATCTATTTACTGCTCTTAAGCAAGACACCCATGCCAACCACGCTATCTTGGAAAATACCTTTCCCTTCTCGATGTACCACAAAGATAGTGAGTTTAACCATGAGGCCTATCTTGCCATCCTTAACATTATGAGGGTGTTTCACCAAACAACAGCAGCAACCGTAAAACAGGCTGCACTCCAGACCCCTTCCCTTAGCCGCATCGCCTCAATGCTCAATAGTGAAGTTGTTCTACTAGCGCTTAACAATGACACCCACGCGTTGTCGTCCGCAACACTTTCTGCTCAACAACGTTACGATGACACCCATGCCAAGCTCGAACCTACTACAAGAATAAAAAACAAAGATGAGCCTGTCTTAAACGCCCAGGCTATCGCACAGTTAACTCCTTGCTCTAATTCAACCACCAGCCATGCCATCGCTGCCATCTATGTATGGTTGGGCTCATCAATGGGCGCCAACATTATTCTTAGGCGGTTAGAAGCCATGACGTTAGATATTCCTACCGAGTATTATCAAGCGATGGCAGGATGTGCCAAAGCATGGGTGTCTTTCAAACAAGAAGTAGAAACACTCTTACCCGACCTCGGCCTAGATAATGAAAGCTTTGTTAAGAACGCGGTGCAGGACGCAAATGCTTGGTTTGAGTTTTTGATTTCACTCGGCAAGCGCACGGCACCAAATGACACTCCCTACCATGAGGCAAACGTGTGATTAATGGATGGCTAAATTTATGCTAATGACGAGATTTTAATACACAGCGATTTCACCATTAACTATAAATAAACTTAATCTAGCCAATCGACTGAATGCATTAATATAGTGGCAAAACGTCGTTAAGCGGCCGTGCAGTTTCTGGTAAACTCTAGCCAAATTCGAAGCAACCACTAAAAAGCATGAAAGTAATCTCATTTAATATAAACGGTATTCGCGCTCGTCTACATCAACTTCAGGCGGTTATCGACGCACACCAACCCGATATCATTGGCTTACAGGAAATTAAAGTTCACAACGAACAGTTTCCGGTAGAAGCCGTTGAGGCCATGGGCTATCACGTTTATTTCCACGGACAAAAGAGCCATTACGGCGTTGCTTTTTTGGCGAAGAAAGAGCCGCTTTCTGTGTCGATGGGTTTCCCAACAGATGACGAAGACGCCCAACGTCGCATGATTATTTTAAAAACCACCGATGATGCTGGCGAGCCCGTTACCGTTCTAAATGGTTACTTTCCTCAAGGCGAAAACGAAAAGCATGAAACCAAGTACCCAGCTAAGCGTAAGTTCTACAAAGACTTAATGACTTATTTAGATGATAACCACACACCAGATGACAACGTAATTGTTATGGGCGATGTCAACATCTCTCATACAGACTTGGACATTGGCATTGGTGAAGACAACCGCAAACGTTGGCTGAAAACTGGAAAATGCAGCTTCTTGCCGGAAGAGCGTGAGTGGTTGAACACAGTAATTGACTGGGGCTTTGAAGATAGTTTTCGAACACTCAACCCAGAGACAAACGACAGGTTCTCATGGTTCGATTACCGCTCAAAAGGATTCAACGATAATCGTGGCCTTCGCATAGATTTGATTTTGGCAACAAAACCGCTTCATGCAAAACTACATGACGCCGGTATTGATTATGAGCTGAGAGGCATCGAAAAGCCGTCTGATCACGCGCCTATTTGGGCTGAGTATAAAGGGTAAACAGTACTAAATACTGCTCCCCGCCATTAACTAAGGAATAAAAGTGAGTTCACTACAACTGCTAGCATTGCTGATTTACGGTGTATTTCTACTCGGTGCGGTCAGGCATGTGGACTTTACTCATTTTGCGAGTAACAAGCAGCAGCAACACCTTATCTTTGGTACTGCTGCTTCGCTTTTCGTTCTCTGGTTGTTTAAAGCAGGCATCTTCGAGGGCTTAGATGTTCATTTTCTAGGCCTTTCAGTTTTGACATTAATGCTCGGCTTTAGAAACGCTATTATTGCATCGTTTATCGCGCTACTAGGCGCAAATGCAGTCGGCTACGGAAGTTGGGAAAACTTTGGCGTTAACGGGCTACTCGGCACCGTTCTACCCATTGGCATAACCTATCTATTTTATATGCTTTCTTTTCACCGTATTCCTCGACAACTTTTCGTGTACATTTTTGTTTGTGCCTTTTTCCCTGCCGCTCTTTCTATTGCATTAAAGACGCTAACGCTCGGCGCATTTTATTACATTGAAGGTACATATACTTGGGACATCATTTTTGACAACTACGTTTTGCTTATACCACTTTTGGTCTTTCCTGAAGCTCTGTTAAACGGTATGGCGATAACGCTTTTAGTGATCTACCAGCCAACGTGGGTTTATACCTTTCACGACAAGTTTTACCTCGATAATTAAGTTCTCTTCAACACAGTTACTGTAACTCGTGTAACTCATCAACTAATGTTTAATAAGCTTTTCCTAATTTCAATCTATTATTAAAGAGTATGGTTGAGTGGTAAAAGCCGAATCTATATACAAACATTTTCGTTGGAGTGTAACGACGCATCTAGTATGGCGTCCGAAATGGATAGGTTATTCAGTGAAAATAAACCTTCACTTGTTATTGGTTACGGCAATGCAGACTTATCTTTTAATGAGCTTCAATATGGCCTTAGTGCGTTTACCGCTCCTTCATTCATTTCCAGTTCTTGTTTAGGAGCGCTACTTTGCGACGGCAGTACCGTTGACGCGGGGTGACAATTAGCGCTTTTTTGTGTGAATAACGATGGTGGAGCCTATGGCGTTGGACGTGCAGACGCCTCCTGCTGCTGCGCCTTTGAAGATGGCGCCATCGCATTACAAAATGCGCTAAACAATGCGGGAAGACCTAAGACACTGGATTAGGACTTTATATCTCGTTTCCCATCGTTGAAGCGATGGGGGGAACCATTAGCGTAGAAAGTGAAGTAAACGTGGGCACCACATTTACCCTATCTTTTCCAACAAAGTTGGAAGATAAAAAAACCGCACAAGCGTGCGGTTTAGATACGTTTGACAGCAACTCCTAGTCGCTTATATCAAGCAATTACTCACTACTTTTTGAACAAAATGTCCATAACGTCAGCCAACTCGCCTTTGCCTTCACGAATTTCTTCTTCCGACAATCCCGCAATTTCGTGAGGGAAAACCAGCCATTCGTCACTTTCGTTAACGTAATAATCTGGCACGATGTCTGTTGTGTTGTTTTGCGGCTTGTACCATGGACATGCAATGCGAATATCTTTAGGCATGTTCAAGCGCATTAGTTTGTTAATTTGCTTAATAAGTGCATCTACACTGCGGCCTGAATCGAAAACATCATCAACAATCAACAACTTGTCATCAGCATTCGCGTTTTCTACCAAGTAGTGTAAGCCGTGCACACGGATCTCTTTCGATTGTTTGTTTATTCCGTAGTAAGACGATGTACGTACTGCGATATGGTCGGTTGACGTATTCTTAAATTCAAAGAATTCTTGAACCGCGATACCAATGGGAGCACCACCACGCCAGATACCAATAATAAAGTCAGGGCGAAAGCCGTCTTCATACACCTTTGCCGCTAGGCGAAAGGAATCCTGTAGAAGCGATTGCGAGGTGATAAAATTCTTATTCATGACGTCTCACTGGGCAAAATTTAAAAGACCGCGAGTATAGTGAATTTTGCACTAACTTGCACGGTAAATTCAGCGATTTATTCGTTTTGGAGCGCTTGCGACGGTGCAATTTTCATCGCTTTGCGCGCTGGATAAACGCTGGCTAAAACACACAGTAGCAAAGACAGCAAAGCAATGCCTACAATCTGTACAACGTCCATTTCAATTGGCAGCCCTTTACCGTCTGCCGCTAAGGCTAATGGCGACCCGATAAGGTCCAAAATATTATTTAATTGGAGCGTAATCACCACGCCTAATACCAGACCGATGCCAGCGCCTTTAATGCCGTTAAACAAACCGTTTAACACAAAAATCCACATTACTGAACTGGGTAACATACCTTGAGTTTGGAGTACTGCGATATCGCCTTGTTTTTCCGTTACCACCATTACCAGTGCCGAAACGATATTAAATGCCGCCACCGCGATAATAAGCAGCAACATGAGTGTCATCATGTTCTTCTCCATCTTGACGGCATCAAATAGCGGCCCCTGACGCTCACGCCAAGTCTTCATATTATTTACAGAGACACCCACCCTATCGGTGAGCGCGCTAACAACTGCTTGATAGTTAAAAGCGTCATTTAAAAAGAGTCGAAGCGATTGTTCGCTACCTTTAGGATCTCGCATTAAGCGGTTCACATCCTTAAGGTTCATATACATCACTTTGTCATCCATCTGCGAGCCCATATCGAAGACACCCACCACGGTTACAAGCCGTTGACTTGGCATTCTTCCAAACGGTGTATACACACTTGCGCCTGCCACCATAACCCGCAATCGGTCTCCAACACGCGCTTCAAGTTTAATGGCAAGTGAGCGCCCAATAATGGCAGCAAAACTCCCCTCAGTTAAATCGCTAAATCGCCCCTGCTCCATGTGACTTGCTACCAAAGTGTGTTCAATCATTACTTCAGGTTGAACACCGTGAACCTGAACACCACGCAAGTCCGAGCGAGACTGCACTACTGCTTCAGCTTCCCTGTAAGCCATAGTGGCAACAACGCCTTCGATGGGTGTCTTGCTAATTTCTTTCAAAGTAACTGTCTGCGTTTTTTCTGCAGTTTGCGTGGGTGTCTCTGTAACTTCGTTTTGGTTGGATGTCCTGCTAGGATTCTCGCTTATGATGGGTGTCTTTGTAATTTCAATATGAGGGACAATGCCTAATATGCGCTGTTTTAGCTGACCTTCTAGGCCGTTCATAACAGACACAACGATAATCAGCGCCATCAATCCCAGTGCAATACCCGCCACTGAAAATCGATTAATAAATGAAACAAAACTGGTTTGGCTTGCTTTGTTAGACTTGGCATAACGATAAGCAATGAATGCAGAAAGAGGATAAAACATAGCGCCTTGCTTTTCAGTAATACGGTAATCTGCCTTATGTTTAGCTATGCTTAATGAATGAGAAATTCAGATAAGTAGCCCAAAGACGAGATGACGGGTTAACCCCAAAATAGTAAAGTGGGTATACTACGTGTGATCGGTATACTACTTATAAGTTACTAACTGCACAAGAATTAGTGGCAGAGGAATGATGTGAGCGAACTTAGCCTAGAACAAAAAAAAGCCCAATTCGATGAATATTTTTCTATCGCACATCGCATAAACGCCAATATGCGCCCGTTAGGTGAAGACGAAGTAGTGCCTGATGAAGAAAACTTAGAGGAGTCGATGCCGTATGCATTTCGCATTGCCAGCGAAATGGCCGCTATTGAAGCACAGGCAATTCGTCCGCTTCGCAACCTAAGTGATCATGCTGAGTCGCTGGCTGACTACTTAAATCATCAGTCTCGAAAAATCGATTTGATGATGTCATTCGTTTTGCACCAACAAGACGAGCAAAAGTTTCGCTTCAAAACCGTAAAGCTCGGTGGTGGCGGTGTGGTCATCGAGTCAAAAGAAGCATTGGATGTGGGTGCCAAAGCGGAACTTAAACTTTTCTTGGATGCCGAAGCAGCAGCAATATTTTGTTTTGGCGAAGTAATTACTTGCGAGCAAGTAGAAGACCGTTACCATATCGCCTTTATTTTTAACACCATTCGAGAGCAAGACCAGGAGCTTTTGGTTCGCGCTAGCTTGCATATTCAAACGCAACAGCTAAGAAAGCGGGCAAAAGAAAAAAAAGCGGGATCTGAATAGACCCTAACATCAGTATATAAGCCGTAAAACTCATCTTGCACTTAAAAAACAGGACGTCATGACAGCCACTTTATTATCGCTTCCATTACCTGGGCCTAAAAAAGAAGCCTCATCACAAGATCACAAACACTGGGGCCAACTTCAAGGCAGCAGTGCCGCACTATGTATCAGCCAAGCACTCAGCCAATACAAAGGCCCTATTGTACTGATTACCGCCGATACACCCTCGGCAATGAAGCTCGAAAAAGAAATAGCCTTCTTCTTAAGCGATAATATAAAGCATACACCTATTACTTTGTTCCCAGATTGGGAAACACTGCCCTACGATTCGTTTTCGCCCCATCAAGACATTGTTTCTCAGCGATTAGAAACCCTATTCCGCTTTACACAGCAAGGCGAAGGCATATTCATAGTGCCTGTTAACACGTTAATGCAGCGTTTAGCCCCTACCGATTATTTAGCAAAGTATTTGCTTATGCTAAATAAGGGCGACACCTTAGATAGAGATCAGTTCAGACGCAATCTCGAGCAAGCCGGCTACCTGCATGTTAGTCAGGTAATGAGCCACAGCGAATTCTCGGTGCGCGGCAGCATCATCGACCTTTTTCCGATGGGAAGCGACCAGCCATTTCGAATAGACTTGTTTGATGACGAAATCGACTCCATTCGCTATTTCGATACTGAAACCCAACGCTCTGGCGAGGCTGTTAACGAAATTCGCTTGCTACCAGCACGAGAATTTCCTACAGACAAAGAGGCAATCACGCTTTTCCGCCAGCAGTTTTTAGAAAAGTTCGACGCAAACAATGCATCTGAAAGCGTATTTTCTCAGGTAAGCAAGGGCACCATGCCGAGCGGTGTGGAATATTATCTTCCCCTCTTCTTTGAAAAAACCGCTACGCTTTTTGACTATCTCCACCCTAAAAGCCTGCTTTTACTTCACGGTGATGTGCAAGACGCCAGCGAGTTTTTCTGGGCCGACGTACAAGAACGTTACGAGCAGTATCGTTATAACTTAGCCCGTCCACTGCTTGCACCAGACGAGCTATTTTTACCTATAAATGAGCTATTTGGTGCCATAAAGCAGTGTCCTCGTGCATCTCTTTCCAGCAAGGTACTTGAAGAAAAACAAGGTTCTACCAACCTTCAATGCGAAAAGCTTGACGACATTGCGATTAACTCGCAGAAAAAAGTACCTGCTGAACAACTTATTAAAACGGTAAATCAAGCCACTGACAACGGGGCTAAGGTACTGTTTTGTGCTGAGACCCAAGGTCGCCGAGAGGGCTTGCTTACGGTACTTGCCAAAGCGGGCATCAAGCCAAAGATTGTTGATAGCTTTAGCGATTTTATCGCAAGCCACGACGCCATTGGCATTACCGTGGGTATGGTTGATAACAGTTTCCGCTGGCAAACTCAGGAAGGCGAGCTGTTATTCATTACCGAAACCGAACTATTAGGCCAGAAAGTAAGTCAGCGCCGTCTTCGCGATAAACGCACTGCCACCGACGAAAGTGCAATTATCCGTAACCTGGCGGAACTTTCTATTGGTCAGCCTGTGGTGCACCTCGATCACGGTGTTGGCCGTTATTTGGGTCTTCAAACGTTGGACGCGGGCGGCGTAGCAACCGAATATTTGTGCATCGAGTATGCCAAGCAATCTAAGCTTTACGTGCCTGTGGCCTCGCTTCACTTGATTTCACGCTACACCGGTGGCGACGCCGACAGCGCGCCAGTTAGCGCCCTTGGCTCAGACGCATGGACAAAAGCCAAGCAAAAAGCCGCCGAAAAAGTTCGTGACGTGGCCGCCGAGCTTTTAGATGTATATGCCCGCCGCGCAGCCAAGCCAGGTTTTGCGTATAAAATTAACTGGGACGACTACCAAGCCTTTTCAGACAGCTTCCCCTTTGAAGAAACGCCTGACCAAGCCCAAGCCATTGCAGCGGTTATGCACGACATGGGCAGTCCATCGGCTATGGATCGCCTCGTTTGCGGTGACGTAGGTTTCGGTAAAACCGAAGTTGCCATGCGCGCGGCCTTCCTTGCTGCTAATGCTGGTAAACAGGTGGCTATTTTGGTGCCCACTACCCTACTTGCGCAGCAACATTACGAGAACTTCAAAGACCGTTTCGCGGCATGGCCGTTTGAAATTGAAGTCATGAGCCGTTTTGTAAGCGGTAAAGCGCAAAAATCTGTGGTTGAGCGGATCGGCGAAGGCAAAGTAGATATCGTAGTAGGCACACATAAACTGCTGTCTAGCGATATTAAATATAAGGACTTAGGCCTTGTGATCATCGACGAAGAACATCGCTTTGGCGTGCGTCAAAAAGAGAAACTTAAGTCATTACGTGCCGATGTTGATATCCTTACCCTAACGGCAACGCCTATTCCTCGTACGCTTAACATGGCGTTATCAGGCATGCGCGACTTATCGATTATTGCCACAGCCCCGGCGCGTCGTTTATCAATTAAGACTTTTGTGCAGCAGCGTAATAAAGCCGTTATTCGCGAAGCCATTATGCGTGAGATACTGCGCGGCGGTCAGGTTTACTTCCTTCACAACGAAGTGGATAGCATTGCGCGAACGGCCGAAGAAATCGCTGAAATCGTTCCCGAAGCCCGTATTGCAGTGGGTCACGGCCAAATGCGCGAGCGTGAACTTGAAGGCGTAATGAGCGACTTCTACCACCAGCGCTACAACGTACTTGTGTGTACTACCATCATTGAAACAGGTATCGACGTACCAAGTGCGAATACCATTATTATGGATAGAGCCGACCATTTAGGTTTAGCGCAGCTGCACCAGCTTCGTGGTCGTGTGGGTCGTTCGCATCATCAAGCGTACGCCTACTTATTAACGCCGCATCCAAAGCGCATGACCAAAGATGCAGTAAAACGTTTAGAAGCAATATCGCAGCTTGAGGATTTAGGTGCAGGTTTTGCGCTTGCTACCCACGATTTAGAAATTCGTGGTGCCGGTGAGCTGTTAGGCGACGATCAATCGGGGCAAATAGCGAGTATTGGTTTCAGTTTGTATATGGATATGCTCGATAAAGCCGTTAACGCGCTTAAAGAAGGTAGAGAGCCGTCATTAGACGATGCAACATCAGGCCACACCGAGGTTGAATTACGTATTCCAGCCCTATTGCCTGAAGACTACATTGCCGACGTTAACACTCGCCTATCACTATACAAACGCTTGGCAAGCTGCACAACGCAAGACGACATTGATGAATTCCAAGTAGAATGTATTGACCGCTTTGGTCTATTGCCAGAGCCAGCCAAAAACTTGATAGAAGTGGCTGAAATTAAACTAAAAGCCCAGGCGTTAGGCATTCTAAAAGTAGACTTGTCGGCCCAAGGCGGTACCATAGAGTTTAAAGAAACCACTAAGGTTAACCCAGGCTATATTATTAGTTTGGTGCAAACCAAACCAAACACCTTTAAGTTTGAAGGAAGCCAAAAACTGCGTTTGGTGAAAAAGACCGAAACAGCTAAAGAGCGCATCGCGTTTATTAGCGATATTATTGCCGATTTTGCAAAGGAGTCGCGGTAACATGAAGTTATCTCGCTGGTGCCCGTTAGTTGCATCAATAAGCGCCGTTTTCTTAACGACAATTTCAACTGCAGCTAACGCCAATGACAACTGGTGGTTCGATGTGGAAGTTATTGCGTTTAAGCGCAACGTGGCACTAACTGAGTTAGAAGAGCAGTTTTCTTTGGCTGACAACTTGTCAGCCCCTCGCGCTCAGGCAGACATCATTAGCGATATCATTTCGCCTGATATAAGCTATCTAAAACAAGGGTTAGCCGTTTGCGGCGCTGAAACATCGGTTAAGTGGCCTAGCAACGGACTATTGAGCGTACCAGCAAAAGATGTAGATTTCTTGTCGCTGTCTAAAGATAACAGTTCGCAGTACGGTGACATGTCTCCTAACTCTTACTCTGAAGAAGCGGGCTATGGATATAATGAAACATCTGATTTAACAGCCAATGAGCCACCTCCTACACCAGACGTGGCGAGTCAGGCACAAAGCGAAACCATTGATGGCGATGAGTTTGGGGCTTCTTATTCGTCGTCAGACTCCGACTATAGTGAGAGCCTTAGCTACTCAAATGAGGGGATCATCACTGACGACGTCACACCCGCTCCTGATGCTGCAACCATCGCCAGCTATTGGACGTCATTCTTCGGCGTAAAAGATTCCTCACCTGTCACGGTGCCTGTATTTAAGTACTGTGAAGAGGCCAAGCCATGGCTTAGCGCTGAGGTAACCAATGCACTTAACGTTGTTGTTCCAAGCGACAACGAACTAATCTCAGGCGTTTCGACAAGCGAGAACAAATCTAGAAGCAGCGCGCTTCAACCTGTAATCGTATGGAAGGTGAATCAGCCGGATAATAGGCTACCCGCTCCAGCAAGTTTACCTATTATCATTGAAGGGCACGACTGGCCGCTTGCGTCAAAAGCGCATCTGCTTACCAGTAATCAGCAAGCACTGTCTTCAATTTCTCGCCAAATACGTTCTAATCGCGAGCTAGAACGTTTGTTTCACGCAACCTGGCGTCAGCCAGTTATGTTTGGTAAGAACAAAGCTTTCAACGTGCGTCTTTATGGTGGGAAAAACTACGCGCAGCAGTTTGACTTGAACGGTGATATGCGAGCTCTAAAACACGTTGATAATGTAAACAATGAAAATGACGATTCCGCTCCAGAGTTTGGTTACGGCTCTACCTCCGCTCTTACTGATAATGATGCTTATAAAAACACATCGAGCACAGATAAAAACAGCCTAAGTGATGTAAGTACTGCTTTTGAAGCTGATAAAACTGCAGCGCATGGCACTGATCAATTTCTTGCTGTTTCAGATATTTTTTCCGATTTGGACCGCCGTTTGTCAAACCCACAGGCTATAGAGTATGGCGCATTTAAAGCGCTTGATACGCCGATGATTGTAGAGCAAGGTGAAGATGACGCTATAGATGCTTCATTAAGAACCCCCATTTGGGAAATTGACGGCACTATCAAAGTATTTCTTAAATATATCAACCGCGTACCTTACCTTCATGTAGATGGCGAGATGTTTTATCGCCAGCCGGTACCAATGAGCTACTTCAGCAGTGAAGATGACAGCACTGGTAATGCTGCTAAGCCCCGTCAAGCGTCATCAACAGAGTACAAACTGGTTTCAGTTCCGTTAGCTGAACAAAGACGTGTAATCAGTACGCAACTGCATTATTTCGACCACCCGCTGTTTGGTTTTGTAGTACAAATTCGTCGCTACAACCGCCCTGACGTTAGCGAGTGATTTAAGTAAACGCTTAGTGTAAGTGCTTTGGTTTTAAATACAAAAAACAACATTTGCGATTGATAGAGAGATATAGGTTTTTATGAAGATTTACACTCGCACTGGTGATAAGGGCAGCACGCAAATTTACGCTGACAAAGCCGTTCGTGTAGATAAGGATGATTTAGTAGTACAAAGCTACGGCGATATGGACGAACTCAATAGCCATATCGGGCTACTAGCAGCGCATGTTACTGACAAACATAAGCCAATACTCCAAGACATTCAGCGCAACCTGTTTCAAGCTGGCTTTGCTATTTCAGCAAGCTCAACGCTGACACAAACTGATATTGAGAACCTAGAAAGCCTTATAGACAATATTACCCGTCAAATGCCGCCTAATACATCGTTTGTGCTGCCTGGCGGATGTAAGGCTGCTGCGCAGGCTCATGTTTGTCGTGCTGTATGCCGCCGAGCTGAACGTGCTGTCATTAGCCTATCTAAACATTATGATGTGCCGGAAGTGGTACATGCTTATTTAAATCGCTTAAGCGATTTTCTCTTCACTTTTGCGCGATTTATGAATGTAGAAGCTGACGTAGACGAAGTACCAGTATAAGCAAACGGCATTAAAAAACAGAAAATGAAAAACGGTAGTTATAAAAACTACCGTTCGCTTAAACGCTTCACCAGCTCAACCGCACTGTCGTATTTAGCATTTAGCCCTACTGGCATAATACGATTGTAAAGCTCCATAACGCGCTTTTGCTTTTGTAAATCGTTGTGAGACGGATTAGCAAAGCGCATTTCCAATCCATCAAGGATAGTCTCAGCCCCTTTCGGATTGTTGCAGGCAAGTACCATATCACAACCTGCTTCCAGCGCTGTCTCAGCACGCTCAACGTAACTTCCCGCAACACTTGCGCCGTGCATAGACAAGTCATCAGAGAATACTGCGCCGCCAAAGCCTAGATCCTGTTTAAGGATATCCTGCAGCCATTTAGTTGAGAAACCCGCAGGCTTATCGCACACCTGATTATAAATAACATGGGCAGGCATAACGCCATCAAGCAACGCACGTTCAATTAAGCGTTCAAAAACCACCATGTCGGTACTGCGTATTTCATCAAATTCGCGTTCATCGACGGGTAACGCTACGTGAGAGTCTGGCGCTACACTGCCATGCCCAGGAAAGTGCTTTCCAATAGCTGGCATATTTACGGCTTTTAGACCTTGGATTAGATGAGCGGCAAGACGAATAACGTCGTCTGCATTGTCTGAGAATGCTCTGTCACCAATAACTTGCGATACACCATTTATATCAAGCACCGGTGCAAAGCTAAAATCGATATCTAAGGTTTTAAGTTCATAAGCCAATACTAATCCACACGCTTTTGCGTATGCAGCGCTTTCATCTTGATGCTCTGACTGCCTTAAAATATCGCCCATTGCTGGTATGGCAGTAAAGCCTTCACGAAAACGCTGAACGCGGCCTCCTTCATGATCGACGGCGATAAGTACTGGACGCTTTGCAAAGCGTCTTATATCTTGAACCAGCGCAGAGAGCTGACGTTTATCATGATAGTTGCGGCTAAATAAAATAACGCCACCCACCACCGGGTGTGCTAATTTTTCCTTTTCTTCAGGCAGAAGTTCTTCGGCCTGACAATCCAACATTAATGGCCCCACGGCACCGCCTTAGTATGTGTCATAAAACATCACTTCAATTTTGCAAGTTCTGTGGTTAGGATAGAGAAAAATAGGGAGTTTTACACGTGATAAATTGGTTCAAGTGGTTGGTTTTAAGTGTTTTAGCACTGCTTTTTTTAACGGTACTGGGATTGTACATCTCGCTTCGTATGAGTTTGCCCGCACTTGATGGAAATAGCGCCACCTATCACGTAAACGCACCTACTGAGCTAAGCCGTGACGAACTAGGCCAAGCTGTTATTAAAGCCAACGATATTTTCGACGCAGCCTATGCACTGGGTTTTGCGCATGCTCAAGATCGCTTTTTTCAAATGGATTTACAGCGCCGCGCCGCATCGGGCAGTTTGTCACAATGGGTGGGCGACATTGCCCTAGATATCGATAAAAAAGCCCGCTTTCATCAATTTGAGAAACGAGCAAAAGCCGTATTCGATAACCTTCCCTCAAAACAACAAGAACTACTCGTACGTTACGCTCACGGCGTAAATGACGCATTGTCTGAGTATACGTTGCCACCTTTTGAATACCTAGCTGCAGGCGTTGATATAAAACAATGGCGCCCCACCGACAGTATTCTTGTGATTTACAGTATGTATTTGGATTTACAAGGTAGCCAAGTAGAACTTGATTTTGCCAGAGAGGCACTGCTTTCAACTTTTGGGAATGATGTATACAGCTTCATTACTCAGCCGAGTAATTATCAGGCAGCGCTAGATGCCAGCGAGATACCATTGCTTGAAGCACCTATCCCAGAGTACCCTGCACCGCTACGCCCAATTACTCACTCACCAGAAGATAGTAATGACGAGAGTCTTAAGCAAGAGCCTGAAGACGCGACTACTCAGTACTCAAACGATAGCGACAATACTGCTATTGCCCGTGCACAATATAACGGTACTGAGCTTCCTGATATTGGTAGCAATAACTGGGCGGTGACCGGGAGTCACACCACGACAAGCGCAGGCCTTTTAGCAAACGACATGCATTTAGGATTGCGGGTTCCCATCATCTGGTATCGCGCCCAGCTAAACTATCAAGAATCGGGCGGCGATGTGCAAGTAACCGGGGTTTCCCTGCCGGGTATTCCTGGCATTGTTGTAGGCACCAACGGGCATATCGCTTGGGGTTTTACGAATGCAAATTTAGACAATGTAGATTGGATTGAGCTAGGCGAATCGACGGCCACAAGTACGGTAACAGAGCGTATTCCTTTACCTGATGGTGAGCACACATTTGAGTTTGAAGTAAGCTCGTATGGGCCAGTGAAAGAACTCAATGGCAAGCGCTATGCACTTAATTGGGTAGCGCATCATCCGTTTGCTGCGAACTTGGGAATAATAAACTTCGGCAATGCAAAAAATGTCCAAGCAGCGATAAAGATGGGCCAACGCATTGCTATTCCCACGCAAAACCTCGTGATTGTTGATGAAAGCGGCAATGCGGCTTGGCTTCCTGGCGGCGCAGTTATGGAAAGGCAGCAGGCTTCATTCACTGCCATAAAAGAACAAGAAGCAGTAAACACACCACCAAAGCGCGCATCAAAGCTTCCCATGGTTTTAAACCCCGATATGGGAAGAATATGGACTGCAAATGCTAGAGTAATTTCGGCTGATGACTTCAAAGTCTGGGGCGACGGTGGTTACGCGCTAGGTGCTCGCGGACAACAAATAAGAGACCGTTTATTTGAAAAAGACACCTTTACTGAGACTGACTTTTACGCCATTCAGTTAGATAATCATGCCCGCTTTCTTATTCCTTGGCAGCACCTTTTGTATGGGCTGCTTAATATGCAAGACATTGAATTTAAACCCGACCTCGCTTATCTAAACACGTGGGACGAATGCGCATGTGAAGATTCGGTTGGCTATACGTTAGTTAAGCACTTTAGGCAGGAGGTGGTACAAACCCTTTTTGGAGGCGTACTTTCAACGTTAGACCAACAAGGTGTAAACAGCCGTACACTCTTACGTGGCATTGAACCTGCTGTGTGGCAACTTATTCATAGCCAACCTGATTCTTGGCTACCTCACGATACTGAAAGTTTCGACGAATTACTTGTAGACGCCTACAGGCGCGCCAAACACAAGCTGTTAGACAAGTATTCACCAGTAGAAGCTAATATGGAAACATTAGCTTGGGGCAAAGTGAACGCACTGTCTGTTAAACATCCATTTGCCGATCAAATTCCTCTAGTTGGTAATATGTTAAACATGCAGCAAGTGGAGGGGTTTGGCGATACCTACATGCCTGCTGTACAAGCACCTAGCTTTGGTGCATCGGAGCGATTCTTTGTAAGCCCTGGTCATTTAGAAGATGCCATCCTAACCTTACCTGGCGGACAATCTGGCCACCCAATGTCAAAATTTTTTACAACTGGCTTTAACGACTACGCAACACACGCAGCTACCCCTCTGCTACCCAGCCAGCCGATACATAGCCGAACATTTTACAAAAAAGAGGTTGAATGACACCTGCAATCACTTTGCTTACTAAAAAGCGTATCGCTCACAGCATTTTAAAATATGAACACGACGCAAATGCGGCGTCATACGGGCTAGAGGCGGTTGAAAAGCTAAACCTTAATGCGGATACCGTTTTTAAAACATTGGTAGTGAGTACAGACAATAACAAGCTTGCCGTGGCCGTGGTCCCTGTAAACACCAAACTTAGCGAAAAGAAAATGGCTAAAGCGTTAGGCGTTAAAAAGGTAGAAATGGCGCAAGCAAACGCGGTAATGGTTGCAACAGGCTATGTGTTAGGTGGTGTAAGCCCTTTAGGGCAAAAAAAGCGCTTAGCGAGCGTTATTCATTACAGCGCTGAAAATCTGCAAACTATTCACGTAAGCGCTGGAAAACGAGGATTGGAAGTGGCGCTCGCCCCTTCTGATCTAGCTACGCTCACTAGTGCTAAGTTTGCAGATATTTCGGTAAGTTAACTTAGCACAACCCAATATATCGTTAGCTGCGTTAGCGAAAACTCACAATGCAGCTTTTAGTTATGCGACTGCCGCCATTATATTCTTAAGGTTTTCGATTGGTTTGAGCCTTTTTTTAATAAGCACATCTTCGTTTATCTTAAGGATTATACCTTTCAGTAAATCAGTGGTGTTTTCTATGTGCGAGAGTGATTTAAGGTGCTCTATGTCTTCAAAAATCTTACGCCCTTTTAGCGATAGGCGCTTTTCTGATCTACCTTTTGCCAAGTCACTTTGAAGGTAATTCGCTATCTTTTTTGCTGACTTTTCATCTTCAGACAATGAGTGAATGTAGTACTTCATCATGCTTGGAACAAAGTCTGTAGTTGCACCAATTTCCATTGTCGCTAAATTTAGAATATCGATTAAATGCGCAGGTAAACGTCCTTCCACTGGCTTTCGCTTTGCTTCATATTGACGTTTAACCGCAGGTGTAGATTGGTGAGGTAACACAGTTACGCTTTCACACTTATCGCATACCCCCACCAAAACCTTTTTAACCACTCCCGTACCATCACTGAAAGGAACATCTCTAAGTTGAAATGTCGCATTTTCAAATGACTGGCACGTGCTGCATGCCGCTTTCAGCGACTCGCCGACTTTGAAAATTTTCATATCTTTTCCTTAATGATGGACGCTAATAAAAACGCTATTCGGCTCTACGTAATACCATTTAACATACCAATTGTGACCGGCTAGCCTTGTCTTAATTACGTGTACTGTAATGCTGCTATCAAAATGATGAAGGCTGGAAGAATAATCGTTTCCTCGACTTCGACCTATAATTTCGGCAACTTCCTCAAGCGACACTTGCCCAATTGCCAATAAATTTTTAACGTCAATATCGTTTCTCTGCTCATGGGAAACGTATCCTTTATTTAGACAGTCAATGACCTGTCGCTTTATTTCCTTGTAACGCACCCAGCACTCCACGCGCACGACAAATGTACGCCAAATTGCGTACACTTTCAAATCAAGATTTCAACGAATTTATAGTACGAAAAGTAGGAAGGGGTATGAAGCTGGTCTGTGGTATAGGTTTCTGGTGAGTGTTTGAGTGCAGCGCGAGCAATAGCCTAAGTTATAACTTAAATCATAATCTAATTGGCCGCCTGGGCTAACCACTGCTTGCGTGCTTCTTTAAGCGCGGCTTCATCAGGCTGCTCGCTTCCTGCAATGGCTACAGCAATTTGTTGAATGATAGCGTCACGCTTTTCAATCAGCGCATCAGTACGAGCAAACAAGTCCTTGGCTTCCGGATACTGCTCTTTAAGCGTTTCTACCTCTTCCAACGCATAATAACGCGCTTCAAACGCTTCGTTGTACAGCTGGCGCTTAGCATTGAATACGACGTAGTCTTTCGCAGTTTCGGAATTAAGATATTCCATATCTTCAGATGACAGGTTGGCAGCCTGCCCTACTTCACGGGCTTGTACCATCCAAGAATCTACTACTTCGATATTCCCATCTTTCACAGCCTGCTTAACGCCTTCCTGCAAATCGCTAGCGTGAAGAATTTCCATGACTGTGATTAGCGGAACTTGCGCTGCGTCTTGGCCTCGTTTGTCTGCATCTAGCGACAGATAAGCAAACCATGAAAAAGTAGCAGCAACAATAATAGCAAGAACGACAAGTGCTTTCTTCACACTTTCCTCCAAAGAAATTGCATATGAAAACCAGTGCGACGGCACTGTATAAAAGAAGCAATACAAAAAGAGCGAGAGACCCCGCTCTTTTTCAGTATTGTAACGACCTAAAGATTATTGGTCGACAGGTGCAGAGTTTTCAACTCGGCTTTTCAATTTTTGACCCGGGCGGAATGTAACCACACGACGTGCTTTAATTGGAATGTCTTCACCGGTTTTTGGATTGCGGCCAGGACGTTCATTTTTATCACGCAGGTCAAAGTTGCCAAAACCTGACAGTTTTACTTGCTCACCAGATTCCAGAGCGCCTTTAATCTCTTCGAAAAAAAGCTCTACCAGATCCTTCGCATCACGCTTGTTAATGCCTAGTTTCTCGAATAGGTGTTCAGCCATCTCGGCTTTGGTCAATGCCATAGTTTACTCTCTTAACGCGGCCCCAAACTCAGATTCCAGACCTTTAACCACAGTATCTACAGCTTGCTGAATCTCAGCTTCTTCCAAGGTTTTATCCGGATCTTGTAAATGAAGTGACAAAGCAAGGCTCTTATAGCCAGGCTCAATTCCCTTGCCTTTGTACTCATCGAACAAGTTTAGAGCAACTAGTTGATTTACGCCAATATTTTCTATGTAAGAAAGAACATTCCCTACACGCACTTCATCTTTAACCGTAATAGCAATATCACGGCGATTCGATGGGAAGCGCGATACTGGTACGGCTGACGGTAACTTGCGATCAGTAATGGCATCTACCACTAGTTCGAACACAAATACACGGCCGTTAACACCAAGCAATTTAGTGAACTGCGGGTGTATAGCACCAATATAGCCAACTTCTTCATCATTAAGCAAAATTTTTGCCGTCATGCCAGGGTGTAACGCACTGTGTTGCCCTGTAACGAACTGGAACTCACCGGTTCTGCCTGTAAGTGCCAATAACGCCTCAACGTCGGCTTTTGCATCGAAGAAATCAACCGGGTTGTCGCCCAAGTCCCAATGTTCTTCATTACGACGCCCTGCTACTACACCACCAATTACTTGCTGTTGCAATACACCATTTGGCGCATCTTGTTGAGGAATAAAGCGTAATCCGGTTTCAAACATGCGAACACGTTGCTGCTGACGCTTCTGATTATAAGCAGTAGCACCAACTAATCCCGGCCATAAACTTACACGCATTACCGACATATCAGATGAAATTGGGTGTGGTAACACCATACCTTTTACGTCTGGGAATAATGCGTTTTGAATTTTAGGGTCTACAAACGAATACGTGATTGCTTCGTTGTAGCCACGACTTAGAAGCAATGACTTCATAGTGTTTAACGGCAGCTTGGCTTCTTGCGAAGGTAGCATTGCCAACGTTGCTTTTGGTGCCACGTTTGGAATGTTGTTGTAGCCGTATACACGCGCAATTTCTTCAATCAAATCTTCTTCAATTGAAATATCGAAACGATAGCTTGGTGCAACCGCTTCCCAGCCAGCTTCAGTTTGCGTTACGTCTAAACCAAGGCGGTTGAGCATTTCGGTTACTTTTGCATCGTCAATGCTAATGCCTAGCACGCGAGATAAACGTTCACGACGTAGCGTAACCGTAGCCTGCTTAGGTAGCTTGTCTTCAGCCACTGCTTCAACAACAGGGCCAGCTTCACCACCACAAATTTCTAGTACTAGTGCAGTAGCGCGCTCCATGGCTTTACGCTGAAGCTGTGGGTCTACACCACGCTCGTAACGGTGCGATGCATCGGTATGCAAACCGTACTGACGGGCACGGCCCATAATCGCATCACGGCTAAAGAAAGCACTTTCAAGTAAAATATCTTGGGTTTCGGTGGTAACACCAGAATGTAAGCCGCCGAAAATACCTGCCATAGCTAACGCTTTGTTGTCATCAGCGATAACTAAAGTATTGCTTTGTAACTTAGCTTCGGTCTCGTCAAGTAGCGTAAGCGTTTCGCCTTCTTTTGCCATACGCACGTTAATGTTGCCTTCAATGCTAGCAAGATTAAACGCGTGCATTGGCTGGCCAAGCTCTAACAATACAAAGTTAGTCACATCAACAATGGGGTCGATGCTGCGAATGCCGCAGCGACGCAGCTTTTCAACTAACCATAGTGGTGACGCTGCTTTAACGTTAACGCCCTTAACCACACGGCCTAAATAACGCGGGCATGCGTCATCAGCGCTTAGCGTAATTGATAATTTATCTTCAATAGTTGCGTTTACCGCAGCTACTTCAGGCTCGCACACGTCAAGGTTATTAAGTACGCCAACTTCACGGGCAATGCCGCGAATACCCAAACAGTCTGCGCGGTTTGGTGTTAGGTCTACTTCAATAGTGTTATCATCAAGACCAAGGTAATCGCGAATGTCTTCGCCAATAGGTGCATCGGCTGGAAGCTCGATAATACCATCGTGGTCGTCGCTAATACCTAGCTCAGAGAAGCTACATAGCATACCGAATGACGGCTCGCCGCGAAGCTTAGCTTTTTTAATTTTAAAGTCGCCTGGCAATACAGCGCCAACAACAGCAACGGCTACTTTAATGCCCTGACGGCAGTTAGGCGCACCACAAACGATATCAAGTAGCTCATAGCCACCCACGTTTATTTTAGTCACGCGCAATTTATCAGCGTTAGGATGCTGACCGCACTCTACCACTTCACCTACTAGCACGCCTTTAAAATCGCCTGCCACTGGCTCAACACCGTCTACTTCAAGGCCAGCCATGCTCAACTGTTCAGACAGCTCATGTGCCGACAGCGACGGGTTAACCCACTCTCTTAACCATTTTTCACTGAATTTCATGTGTACTCTCTGCCTTAGTTGAACTGCTTAAGGAAACGAAGATCGTTTTCAAAGAACGCGCGTAAGTCGTTAACACCATAACGAAGCATAGTTAAGCGCTCTACGCCCATACCAAAGGCAAAACCTGTGTACTCTTCTGGGTCGATACCCACAGCTTTAAGTACATTCGGGTGCACCATGCCGCAACCCAATACTTCAAGCCACTGACCGTTTTTACCCATAACGTCTACTTCAGCTGAAGGCTCAGTAAACGGGAAGTAAGACGGACGGAAGCGAATTTCTAGTGACTCTTCAAAGAAGTGATGTAAGAAGTCGTGCAAGATGCCTTTAAGATCGGTAAAGCTGACATTCTTATCAACCATCAAACCTTCCACTTGGTGGAACATCGGCGTGTGTGTTTGGTCGTAGTCGTTACGATACACACGGCCTGGCGAGATAATACGCAATGGTGGCTTTTCCGCTTCCATAGTACGAATTTGAACACCAGAGGTTTGCGTACGAAGCATCATGTCTGGGTTGAAATAAAAGGTATCATGGTCCGCACGCGCGGGGTGATTCGCAGGAATGTTCAGCGCGTCGAAGTTGTGAAAACCATCTTCAATTTCAGGGCCAGTTTTAACTGAAAAGCCAAGCTCGCCAAAGAAAGACTCAATGCGTGCAATCGTGCGGCTAACCGGGTGTAAGTTTCCTGGCTTTTCTGTGCGACCAGGCAAAGTTACATCTACTGCCTCTTCTGCTAGCTTTTTGTTAAGCTCTTCAGTGCGTAAAAACTCACCTTTTGCAGAAATAGCTTGCTGAATAACCTGCTTAGCTTGGTTAATTTTTTGGCCTGCGGCAGGACGTTCTTCGTTCGATAACTTTCCAAGCCCTTTAAGTAAGTCGGTAAGTTTACCTTTCTTACCCATGAATTCGACCCTAACTTGGTCTAATGTGGCTGCATCTTGTGCAGCGTCAATCTGGCTTTGTGCCTGATTGATAATAGCGTCAAGCTCCATGTTTTCCTCAATTTACATGATGACTGCATGGCCAAAGCATAGGAAGAATTTTTCTGTGCGCTAAGGCTTGCCTGAAATAAAAGCGGTAGTTTACACGAGTGACTGACATTACCGCTACCCTATATAGCTGATAATGGCGAAATTTTGTGGGTTTTGAACAGGCGACAGTAGAACTTAAAACTTTATTTCAAATACATGACAGATAACAAAGAAGTGCTAGCAACGTTTTCACCAATAGACTAAAGTATAGTTTTTAAGCAATTATTTAGGCTACTTTATGAATATATTCTATCGTCCACTGCTAACTAGTATTGCTTTCATCTTTGCGAGTTTTTCGGTAAACAGTGCAATTGTAACTTATAACTTCAACGGACTTGTCTCAGAAATAGAAAACTCAGCGCAGGAGTTTTTCGATCCGTTTGGTTTATTGGGAGAACAGGTAACTGGCTCTTTCACGCTAGACACTTCAGCGCCAATTCGTGGCAGACTTGAGACAAGCTATTATTGGTGGTCTGTGCATGACAACGAGCGCCCAGCACTAACATCTAGCATTAGTTTTGGTGATATGCTCTTTAAACTAAACAACGAAGGGGTTTATATAGAAGAATATGATGAATATTACCCCGAAGAAATGTTAGAAATGTACGATGGGCCAACTTATGACGATGGTCACATCGGCGATGCTATATCGCTTAAAGATTACGCAAGAAAAACTACCCTCTTTTCAAATGGAAGCTTAGAAAGAACGTTGCATCTTAGTTTCGGCTTTCGTGATTTGATTAATGACTTTTTTCAATTTGATGAAGACACCTTATTGCGAGATGAAATGCCTGATTTTACATCTCCAGTTTCATGGTTCGATAACGACCTCAATACAGATGCCCAAAGGGGAGGCGGCTCACTTAGACTTATTGAAAGGGTTGATGATGTAAATGCTGGGGTTACTTATCCTGTAGATTCTACCGTTAGATTTACTCTAACTAGTGTGGAAACGGTGAACGTAAGTTCTCCAACAATGACCTTCAGCTTTTATTTGTTTGTCTTTTTTCTCTTATGGAGAAAAGTAGATAAGCAAAACTTTTTAATTTGATTCTTTACTGTCAAGACGGTTTGATACTCCATTCTGCTAGAAGAAGCTAACCATACTGCTATCTAAAAACTCGACTAACAAAGTTTCTTATAAGACAATACTGTAATTCGAAAGTACCTTACGTACCTGGCTTTAACAGTATTGAACCGCATAAGAAACAGTTAAAATGAAATTTAGAGAAGATATCAACGCATTGCGCGCCATCGCAGTTTGTTCAGTAGTCGTTTTTCACTTCAATCACAGTTGGTTGCCTGGCGGCTTTGCAGGTGTCGATGTCTTTTTTGTTATTTCCGGCTTTCTTATGACAATGATTGTTGTGAAAGGCTTGGAAAAAGAAAATTTCTCAATTTTATCGTTTTACAATGCAAGAGTAAGAAGAATTATACCTGCCTTGTCTGTTCTCTGCTTTGCTCTCTTGGTGTTCGGTTTATTTTTCATTCCTCCGATAGACTATTTGAACTTAGGCAAACACGCGGCAGCAAGTTTATCTTTCGTATCAAACATGGTTTATTGGTCGGAATCTAACTATTTCAACCCTTCATCAAATGAAAAATGGCTGTTACATACTTGGAGCCTCTCGGTAGAGTGGCAATTTTATCTCATCTACCCTTTGGTTTTAGTTTTCTTAAATAAAGTTCTTTCGCTTCGACAGTTGAGGCTCGTTATACTTTGCGGAACTATCCTAGCTTTCTTGTTTTCTGTTTTCGTTACCGTTAAGTCGAGTAGCGCAGCATACTTTCTGCTACCGACTAGAGCATGGCAAATGTTGGCTGGGGGGTTAGTGTTTCTCTACCCTTTAAACATTAAAGATAGTTTTAGACATCCATTACAATTAACCGGCATCATTCTAATAATAAGCTCTTTCTTCTTATTCACTTCGTCTACACCTTGGCCGGGATATGCTTCGCTATTGCCAATAGTTGGAGCGTGCATGGTATTAGTTGCTAGTAATAACTCTAAACTTGTAAGCAACAGCATTACCCATTCACTTGGGAAATGGTCTTATTCTATTTATTTATGGCATTGGCCCATAGTTGTGGCTGGGTATTATTTCGAATTAGGTCTGTATTGGTGGGCAGTGGGTATACCGCTATCCATTTTACTCGGTGCTTTGAGTTTTACTTATATCGAATCTAAAACGCTAAAAGATTACCGCTTGGACAAATTCAAAGTGCTTTTACGCCCCTTACCATTCGCAATTGTAGTTGCTTTAAGTGGCATGACTATTTTTCATACTAACGGGCTTTTACACCGTTTGTCACCAAGCGAACAAATGTTGGTTAAATCTGCTTTAGAAGCTAAAGAAGACTGGAATTACCCTGATCCCAATATGGAAGTCGCTGGTTTGAAAGTAAGGTTTATTGAAGGTAATTCTGATAAAAATATATTAGTTATGGGGGCTAGTCATATTGAGCAACTTTACCCATATGTCGAAAGCTTAAATAATGAATACAACATTTATTTTCTAACGCAAAGTGGGTGCTTTGTTACGCCTTCTATGAAAAATCCTAAATGGAATTGTGACAACTTGCAAAACTATGAAAAGCTATTAGAAAAGGTAAAGTTTGAAAAAGTTGTTACATCCTTTTATAGCTTTAATTCATATTTGCCAAATGAACGAACTGAACGCGATGAAGAAAAGCGCGGAAGGATAAAAGAGTACGACAATTATTTAAATACCTTGAAAACAAACGTATCTAAAGTATTTGTTATAATGGGCGAGCCAAAAGGAGAAGAGTTCGACCCAACTCTTGCCATCCGTAAGGGACTACCTAATAGCATCCCAGAAACAAAAGCGCGCTCGGATTACACCGAGCATGAGGATGCTTTAAAACAATTAAAAAATATTAAACATGTTGAGGTTGTCGATCCGATAAAGCATCTATGTAAAAACGGTTTATGCAAAACTAGAGATGAAAAAGCTTTCTTCTACCGAGATTACAACCATATGCGGCCTTGGTATTCTATAAAAGCAAATTCTTATTTAGACGCAATTTTTCTAACATAGTATTTGGGGGCGTGTTAGCATCCATATGAAACTGACACCTCAAAGCCCATGTCCTTTAGTACTTAAATTGCGTATAGGCGCGTCATATTTTTTCTGAATTTCTTAGCTAATACTCGATAAGTTTTTTAAATGTTGACTAGTTTGTTGTGACTAAGTTTAGTGATAGCATATAAGCAATTTCCAAAGCTAAAGGCATTTGGTAAGAATGATACCTTTGTCCTGTCCACTGCAATTGATTTTTACTGCTTAATTTTTCATATACGACGACCATTTGAAACTAAGTACTAACGCTAAACCAAGAATCTTTGCTAAAACAGTAATAACTAGTGTAGGACGTATATTTCTTCAGTTAGTGTTTCAATGCCTTTTGGTAATTATCAAAGTAATACACTAATTCACATGATAGTAGTCCATTTAAACTGTTACAGCTTGGATAGTTTATTACGGTACAAAGGATATAAAAAATATGGAAGTGAAAATGCCAAACACTGTGTCTGTTGTAATCACAACGCATAATCGCCCAGACTACCTCAAAGAATCACTCGCAGCAGTATTAAAACAAACTGTAATGCCAAAAGAAGTGTTCGTTATTGATGATGGCTCTTCAGTAAGCTATGAAAAAGTCTTATCTCTCTTTCCAAGTGAACAATTTACTTACATTAAAGTTCCAGTTGCATCAGGTGCTAACGCAGCGCGCAACTTAGGTATATCTAAGTCGACATCAGATATTATTGCGTTTCTAGATGATGATGACGTGTGGGACAACGACTATCTTGAACAACATATTGCAGTACACCAACACGCTGATGCTGTAACCTGCGGCTATCGATTCCTTGAAACACCGGATAAAATTCACATCAACGAAACTGAAGTTATCACCACAAATGTGATCAAGAAAGGTAATAAATTCTGTGGAATGAGTGGCGTTACGTGCAAAGCTTCATTAGCTAAAAAGCTGATGTTTGACGAAGAGCTAAAGAATAGCCAAGATTGGGACTTCTTTGTTCGTATTACGTTAGAAGATGCTGTTTTCAGAAATATCCCTAAAGATATTTATTTCTATCGCAGAGGTCATGTTAGTATTTCTACCGAAGTAGCCAATATGCCACTAGAAAAAGTCTTCCCTAGGCTCAAGGCATTTAAAAAACATAAGGCGCTATTAGGCAAAGAAGCTTATAACGACCGAGTTGCTAATCAAATTCTTAGTCAAATTGGTAAAAAGAATAACAAGCTAGGTTGGATTAGTTTATCTGTGCGAGAGGCGGGCCTAGTGGCAACAGCCAAAGTTATTTTAGGGAAAGATAGACTTCGTCGGAAGTTCGGCAAGTAAGCAGTATTTACAAAACTATGATGTGCGCTGTTATCGACGTTAACAGCGCACTATTTACGCTAGAATAAAACTTTACAAACTATCTATCACGTCTGCATAGCGCTCTGCCACACTCTCCCAACTAAAATCGGCTGCTTGCTCTATCGGGGCATTGGCCCAGTCGGTTGAAAGCGTAGTGGCTATGGCAGCAGCGTATTCTTCAGTGTTTTCAACGTCACAAACAACCCCGGCTTTGCCTATTAGTGTTCTGCGCATGGAGTCATCGGTAGCTACAACAGGTAACCCGCTAGCCATTGCTTCTAAATATACTCGCCCAAAAGGCTCGTCTTCAGATGGCAATGTAAATGCATCCACTGAACGATAAACATTAGGAATATCAGCAAAGTCAACTTTAACGATTTTGAAGCGTTGCGCGCCTAACTTTTGAGTACAAAGATCGTTAAAGTACTGTACGTCTGGGCCGTCACCACAAATAAGTAAAGACACATCGGTTAACTGGCTTACTGCCTCAATAGCTAAATGTATACGCTTGTGATTTTGCCTATTTAACGCACCAACAGTTAATAACACTTTGCCCTGTAAACCATGCTTATATTTTTCACCCTGTGGGCTGAATTTATCTAAGTTTACACCGTTAGGGATAATTTCCACGCGTTGTTCTGGTGCTATAGAATGAACATATTCTTTAGTTTCTTGGTTAAACACGACTAAGCAATCGGGCTTAAACTTCAAATTACGGCGTAATACTTTACCGTTCGATACCATCCCTGCTCTTTCGGTATAAAGAATGGGCGTTTTGAATAGTTTTCTAATTACTGCCGCTACCGCCAGGCCACCATAATCGTTATTGGGGTAGATGACATCACATCGCTTAAATATTAAATACGGCGTGTATGTTATAAAGCTAGTTAGCGACTCGATAAGCAAAGATGGGTTAGAAACAAAGCGAGTTAACAACCAATCAATGGTTTTATTACGCTGGGCTTTTTTCACTTTCCCTCTGGGAATACAGGAAATAACTACACTGTGTTCACTACATTTAGATGAGCTTAAAAGCTTTACGTCAAAAAATGTGGCTAGGTGTTCCGCCATTTCATACGCACTGAGTTGAGATCCGCCGCTTGATGAAAACCCTGCCTCAGGGTGAATAACGGCTACTTTTTTCTTCATAAAAATTCCATTTAAATACCAGAAGCAACCACTTCCACCTTATTAGACTTAAGTATAACAGGTACTTACATGAAATGAGCTATTTCATAGAAAATAAATTATTCAAACATTGTTTAATATCAGATTAATAAGGGCTACGTGCCTGTTACAGGCTATTTAGGCAGGTGACTAAAACAAATACAGGAAGTAAAGTAACAACTAATAGTAAAGATCCACAGTTACGACTTGCTACGTAACTAGGTTAGCACTACTCTTTTAAAACAGCCCTAGTTTTCTTCTCATGCGTTTCAATCTATAGGGATATACCATGCACTCTGCTAACTCAAAGCCATCTATATTTCGCTTCACTTTCATTTTTTTGCTGTCTTTTTTAATGCTTTCCTGTGCCACTATGAATAAGAATGATAAAAATTATACAAAAGGCGGCCAACCCGGTGATATTTTGTATAACTATGTTAATACGAATATTAGCGACAATAATACCGTAAACTCATTACTAGCTAATTACAAAGGCCCGAAAAACCTATCAACCGTTGTTGAAAAGTACGAAGACGAGATAGCCCAGTTGTATAAGCAACATGTGTTAATACCTAGCCCACTTATCAGTGAAGATGAAAAGAAAGCGCGGTTTGCCAATATAACCTCTAATCAAGCCTCAGCTCTGTTCGCTTTGTACCCTATCGATACTGCAAAGTGGATGAAAATCATTTCAACATATTCGGGCTTAAGCAAAAACGATATTTACGAGTCGGCGATTACAGCAGGGTTAGACCCTTCATTAGTTTTTGCCGCATCAGCGTCTGGGTTTGAAGATACCGCTACCCCACTTATTAACTCGATAGGTTTAGTTATTTACGGCCAAGATGAAGAAAGTACTGCCACCGTTAAATTTAGAGCCGAAGATGATACTTATTGGCGTGAAGGGCTAAATTTAGCATGGGAGCCAATTTACGGGTCGTTCGCTGGAAGCATAGTGTACCTAGAAGCAAACACTACGTATCATATAGAAGTAACCGTCACGGATGCTTATGGCGATATCGTTGAACATTCCTTTCAAACAACAACAAAACCTAATACGCCCCCTATCGACCCAAATAAAATTTATTACCTTTCTGAAATTTATTCTGGCGGACAACTGGATTTAGAAGCGCTAAATATAGAAGGTAGCGCAGATGGCTATGCAAAAATTATAGGCGACGGCCCCGTTATTGAAGCTGGCAGCGAAGTACTTGCGGCTGTGAATATTGGTAACAACTCCTACGTTATGCTTGAAAACCTGACCGTTAAGGGCGGGCAGCGTTACGGTATCTTTGCAAAAAAAGCACACCATATCTGGATTAAAGGATGCAATGTCTCTGAATATGGTAGAGAGGCCGTAGATATAAGGGATGGTATTGCCTATTCAAGCACAACCAGCAACTCCCCTATCAATTATGATTCCGGTATATACCTAGAACGAAGTGGTATTGCAGTAATTGAAGAATGTGAAGTACATAGCCCTAACTTGGGTGCAAATAACTGGGCAGTCGGTCACCCTAAAGGTGCAAATGCGCTTCAAGTTTGGGCATATCATGACAGTGATGCATACCGAGGTGAATTTATAGTTAGAAATAATCGTTTCTACGGTAGTCAAGATCACAGATTTAACGATGTCATCGAAGGTAGAATGAACACAGAACGCCGTGGCGGATTCGTAAAAAACTCAGCTATTCATGGCAATTATTTGGCTTATGCAAACGACGACCTCATTGAAATTGATGGGGGGCAGCAGAATGTTCTGGTATACGATAATGAACTTATTCAAGGTTATACTGGAATTAGTATTGCACCGAACCTCCTAGGACCAAGTTACTTGTTTCATAACTTTATTCATAACTTAGGTGACGATAGAGGAAAAGAATGGACTGCGATTAAAGCCGGAGGCCTCATGTCTAAGCCTGCAGGACAGACATTCATCTTTGAAAATTTTATTGACGTTCAGAGGAATGGAATAGCAGCTTCTAAAGTCGTTGGAGACTCAACTTTTTGGGTCAATACAAAAAATAACATTATCATTACTCAAAATACAGGAAGCTCAGTTGGCTACTGTATTTTTGATAAAGAAAAATTTATAGAGAGTGTTAGTAGCAATGACCTTTGTTTTAACGAAACCTTACAAGACGCAAGATATGAGTTCGACTTAACTAATCTTTCTGAACATCCCCTTTCAGACAACCTCGAGTTTGTTGAATCTTTGAAAGCATTGATGCCATCAACCACCTCCATAAGTGAGGGCAATACAATACCTAACTTTACAGAAATGGTAGCTCTTACTCCTAGTATCAAAGAATCAGAAACTATTTGCGAATTTAATCTAGAACAAACTGCGTATGTTCCAATTACTAAACAATATAAATATGGCACCACTGTAGTGTCGCCGGAAGGTACCGTAACAATGACAGGAAATAACTGGGTACGTTTTCCGATTAATTGTGTATTAACTGAAAGCTCTATCGTTAGCCTTAAACTAAAAATAGAAGGTCAAGCAGAGATTGTCGGTATCGGAATGGAAACAGACACTAAAGAAACAAGCAATAGAATAATTAGGTTTTCAGGAACCCAAGAGTGGGGTCTAGATGGTACAGCCAACTTTGATGAGAGTAGTAATGCCGTTGAGTTTCCAGTCGGAAAATACATTACCGGGCAGATAGATTACTTATATTTATTGTTAGATTACGATAGCGTTACCCCCATAGAAAACAAAGCTAAGGTAGTATTTAGCAATATAAGAGTAAGTGAATAGACCTGAGCTTCTTTGTAAACAAAATGGCAAATATTGAAAGCAATAATCCTGTAATAAGGCAGGCTTAAAATAAAACACATCGTGGTGCGATAAATCCGTTTAAAAAACTAAAATTTAATTTTTAGGATCAATACTTGCTTCACGGTCTCTATTCTAATTATATAAAGTTAAAAACAACTAATATTAAGGATTTAGTTTGAGGCAGCAAATAAAGAAGAAGGTCGAAAAAATTTTAGAGAGCTACCCCAAGGTGTTTTTTTGTCACGTGCCTAAGTGTGGGGGCGTTTCGTTATCCGACGCGATTTACGAATCTCTTTATCCCAAGATATTAAAAGCATCTCGCTTCACTAATAATATCGATTTAAAGGGAAGTAAGGTCGCGAGCGAGATATTGAACCTTGACATGATGACGGTAAGAGAAGCTCAACTGGTTAACTACCTTAACTCCAAAGGCCAAGTGTTCATAACTGGTCATTGTAGGGCCCGCCCGGAAGTAACTTCAGAATTCTCTAAACTTTGGAATTTTATAACCATTTTACGTGAACCTGAAAAACGCTTTGTGTCTGAGTACGTTTATAATAGATTCAAGTCCTCTTCGTGGTTAAAGAATGATAGTGAAATTTCTGAGTATTTGGATACAGAAAAAGCCAAATCTTCAAGTACAACATACGCACGTTTCTTTTCGAAATTTAGTACATACGAAGAAATTATGGCTAATAAAAATGAAGCTATTGATTCTGCAATTATAAATCTTGAGAATTTTGCTAGTGTCGGTGTGCTTGAAGACTTAGAGAGTTGGCAAAAACAGTTCAACAACAAATTCGGCGCTAATATAAAAGTTAGTAGTAAAAATACCACGCCTAATAATGATGAAGCTCAAAAGATATATAATAATAGTGCAATAATGGAAAGAATTCGTGAGTTCACCAAGGTTGACCGAACTATTTACGAAGCAGTTCTACGTAAGGAATAAATAATCCTTGTTTGAAAGCTTACTTGTCTCAAGGTCAATCGTAACCGTCCGGTAATTCCCACATTCAAGTATTAACGCCGCTCCTGCATGGTGTCCTTGTAAAAAGGAGAACACGCATGCGATATCAACGACGAGACGTAAATACCTGGCTGGCGCTTTTCGAACGTCAGGAACAAAGTGGATTATCGGCGGTTGCGTTTTGCCGTCAGCATGAGATAAATATTCAGACGTTTTATGCCAGACGCAGTGACATCCGGCTTCAGCGAACCAGCAATAAGTTTGTTCACGTTAAGCGCGAAGTCACCACGTTCGAATCCCGTATTGAAGGTGACTCGCAGACCCTTTCGCTTGAATGCGCTGCTTCGACATTGCGCATACCCGCCAATGTCAGCCCGCACTGGTTGGCCGACCTGATGAAGGCACTGAACGAATGAGGATGTTCGTCGAGCCCTCTGACATTTATCTTTACCTGGGCAATGTCGACTTCCGTAAATCCATCAATGGCCTGATTGTCGTGGTGGAACAGCAGATGGAATTGAATCCGTTCCGGGATGCGTTGTTTGTGTTCTGCAATAAAAAGCGGGATAAACTGAAGGTGTTGTACTGGGATAAAACTGGCTTTGCCCTGTGGTATAAGCGCCTGGAGAAGCATCGCTTTAAATGGCCGTCAGACACTGAATTACAACACATCAACCTGAGTGAGCAGCAGTTGCAGTGGCTGTTGTCGGGCTTTGATGTGATAGGCCATTCGCCATTGAACTACACCGCTTCCGGCTTATAACCGGTGATCATAAACAGCATTTATCGATCACGAAATAGTCTGAATAACATCAGGTAATCAGTACCTTAATCGGCGATAATAGTCTTATGAACGAAGAAGATTATCAACGCCGCATCGCTGAACTGGAGCAGCAGCTCCAGGAACTGAATAACCGGTATCAATACCTGGAAGAGCAGTTCCGTATCGCACAGCAAAAACAGTTTGGTAAAAGCACCGAGGGCCACCCTGGTCAGGGCGAACTGTTTAATGAGGCGGAAGAACTGGCTGCCGATGTTGAAACGCCAGAGCAGGAAGCCATCAGTTACACACGCAATAAACCTAAGCGCAAACCACTGCCTGAGGACTTGCCGCGTGAAGTCATCGTCCACGATATCCCTGATGAAGATAAAGTCTGTGGTTGCTGCGCTGGCACGCTGCACTGCATCGGTGAAGATAAGTCTGAGAAGCTTCAGTTCATTCCTGCTCAGGTGAAAGTGATTGAACATGTACGTCCGAAGTATGCGTGCCGTACCTGCGAAAAAGAGGGTATCAGCAATACGGTGAAACAAGCGCCGGTACCACATAGCGTTATCCCCAAAGGCTATGCAACGCCGAGCCTGTTGAGTCAGATAATCACCAGCAAATATCAGTATGGTCTGCCACTTTACCGGCAGGAAGCTATGTTCAAACAGCATGGCATCGAACTCAGCCGTAAAACCATGGCAGACTGGATAATCCGTTGTGCTGAGTTATTTAAGCCGCTTTATGACCAGCTTCATCAACATCTGCTACAACAACCGGTTATCCAGGCGGATGAAACCACGTTGAAGGTTGTCGATTCTGACAAAACGACCAGTTACATGTGGCTGTATGCAACCGGAGCGGACTCACCGCAAGCGACCATCACCGGTTCTGCGATACCTAACATCGTGCTGTACGATTATCACAATAGTCGTGCCGGGCGATGTGCCGTGGACTTCCTTGATGGTTATAGCGGATATCTGCAAGTGGATGGCTATCAGGGCTACGAACAAACGCAGGCCACCTTAGTCGGTTTCCGAGTAGATGAGGACATTACTGCCCTCACCCCTCACAGACCCGGACGAGCGCAATTAACGCATCCGGTTCTTCATAACAGTTTATTCGCTGCGTAGTGCATTAAACATATCGATGATAG